>BNJT01000598.1_pt1 | contig 262828 bp, 527 predicted proteins | sample 8540491 | NCBI WGS metagenome assembly BNJT01 (sample SAMD00202455, study PRJDB9452) | human saliva metagenome | host: Homo sapiens | reverse complement strand
TAAGTGAACAGATGATATTTGATAGTGTATCATTTTCTGATTGTTCCAATTCATCAATGATATGAGAATAAGTATTCAATGTTGTATAAATATCTGCATGACCAGCTCTTCTTGATACATACTTGATATTGACTTTATTATAGAGTAGTAGAGAGATATGAGAGTGCCGCAAGTGGTGATGAGTGATAGGAGTTATTCCTAACTCATCCGCATAGTGTTTCAATCTCTTATTAACAGCAGTATTGCTAATTGGTTGCCCATAGCTATTAATAAAGATTAATTTATGCTTGTGTACGATCCTGTTGGATAATTGATACTTAACTAATTGCTTTAATAACCTTTCTCGTCAATTCATCTACAATGATAGTACGATTAGATGCCTCGTTCTTTGTTGGAGAAAAACTCAAAGTTTATTTGATAATCCCATGTTCTATTAATAACCATTTTGCTAAAAATTCTCTTTGAACGAATCTGTTCCTAGTCCAATCAACTCTCCAAAAACGTAATCCACAAGTCAACGATACTAAAATAGCGTAATCTGATACTACATAACTATCACCACGATTGATATTCTCCAGAACAGCCTCAAGCAGAATTTTCTGTTCTGCCTCGTTTAAATACTTAACTCGTTCTTTCTTTTTGTGTGTATCATTCCCTTTGACAATTACATCTTCAGCAGGACTATATCTTATATAACCTTTCTTTTACAGCTCTTTTCAACGCTTGTTTAAAATGGGTATGTGCTTTCTCAACTGTTTCTTTTTGCTCTAGTGCTACCATAATCATTCAAGAATTTTTGATACACTTCTTCTGTAATATCTTTAATTCTTAATTTCTTGAAATACTCATGAGCTACTTTTAATTGAAATTCTGTAGTTCTTCTGTGTTTTAGGCGCTAGATTAGCCTCTTTATACAAGTAATACCATTGTTCAAAAATAGTCAGCAAAAAAATTCTTAATCCACCATCAATTGAACCACCTTTGTATTAATTCAGTTTCACGAACAGAGGCAGCTAGTTGTGCCTCCTTTTTGTTCTGAATCCTGATTGCATTACTTCTTTAAAAAGTACCATCAATTTGTTTTTGCTCTAAAGCGATATTCCCAGAAATCGCCACGTTTTTCTAAAATGAAGCCATTGTTATTCCTCCTTTATATAGAACGTATGTTCGTTTTACTTTTTAGAAAAAGCCCCTAATGGGCTTTGTTTTTATATTTTTATTTAATCATTTGTTTGTAATCGATTATGTACATTATTTCTTTAAACCTTTGTATTCAATAGTTATTTCTGCTCTATATTTTTCATTGTAATAATACAATCTTAGGCTAACTAATGGTTTAATCATCTTTCTAACAGTAAGCGCATCGTGAGCAGGAATATAACCAATTTTTTTAAATTGTAAGCATACAGATACTGCATAACGATCATGTGGATTGTCATTTTCAAACACAATACGAACAATATTATCTCCTGAAATTATAGTGTTATTTTTTTCCCACCTGATTTTTTTATAAGCATATTCTAATTCTAATTGTGAATAATCAAAACTTGCTAATTGTTCTATATACATTTCATTTTTAGGCTTTTAACCAATCAAACATAATACAACTCCTTTTTTTGAGAATGGTGTTTTTTTACTAATCTAAATATTTTTTTCCATTTCTTCTTCAATTCCATAAGCATGCAGCAACTGATATTTTGACTCATACAGATATTCATCCTTTCCATATAAGAGCAGCTTAGTTGCAAATTCATTCGCTTCACTTTCAATCTTAATACGATTTGAATTTATTCCCAATGACAAAAGCTGGTTCGTTAGGGTGTAAGATAGCGTGTCCTAACTCGTGACAACAAGTGAACAGCTTCCTACTTTCTTCCAATTCGCTATTAATATATATCATCTTAATATTGTTGCATTTACGGTAATACCCATTTATATTGCCTAACTCAACCTCAAGAATAACGATTCCTTTTTTTCTTTAGCAATTTTAAAAAGGATTGCTTGTACCATGCTCACGGACTAATTTATTTATATAATCGCTAATACCCATGGCAACACCTACCTTAATCTCGATATTTCTTAGGAGTAAACTTGCGTTTAGCTTCTTTCTTAGCAACGCTTAGTCCCATTGATAAAGCATTAATTAGTAAATTTCTAGACTCTTCGTCATATTCTTCCATATCTTTTTGAGTACAAGCCGTTATCTAATTCTTCTACTAATTTCTCTAGTGTTTTCTCAAGATTTTTCATCTTTTTCTGTTAGATCATAATATTTTCTTTTAGAAGTAGTGTTACCTAACAAATAATCAGTACTTACATGAAATATGTCTGCGACTTTAGTAATAATTTCAGGAGTAGGCTTTTCTACTGTCACTTTCATACAAAGATATTGTAGACGGTGATAAGTTTAATAGATTTCCTAGCTCTGATTGTTGCATTTTTATTTATTCTCAATTCTTTTAACTTAGCGCCAAAACTCATATTAACACTCTTTTAACTTTACTTTTTAGTAAAGTATAACATTTACAATTTGTAAAATAAAGAAAATTTGCAAAAATGTCATAAACATAGTTGACATTTTACAAAATGCAAAGTATAATGATTTTACAAATTGCAAAAGTGAGGTGTGAAAGTGAAGAATAAAAAAATTAATTAATAAAAGAGGGTTGAAAAACTCAAAAAGAAGTTGCAAATGCTATTGGCATCAATCACGGTTATTACTCAATGATTGAAAACGGCTTAAGAATTCCACCATACAGTGTAATGATTAAAATTGCAGATTATTTTGGTGTTAAACCAGACTATTTTTTTACGACTACACTTTACAAAATGCAAAGTAAGGGTTAAAAATGAGGAGGTAATTTCATGCAAGCAACATTAACGATTTCATCTTTCAATCATATCATCGTTGATGAATCAACTGGTGAGCGTTGGAAGATGATTCCAGAGGAAGAATTTAAAGATTTGAATCGATTAAGAGAATTAGGAAATACAGGAAACATGAAGTGGTTCTTATCCAAAGTGGATATGACAGAAAACACGGCTAAAGAAAAAATCTTGTATCCTTTCAGACAAGAATTAGAACGTATGGTGTTTTTCCCAGAGAAAAAAAGGTCAGCCTTGGAAATTTAAAAACTGCTATTTCTGAATGGTTGGAAGACAACTGGGAGAAATATAAGTAGGAGGTGGAACATGAATCTGGAAAAAGTAAAAAGCTTTTGCGATTTTGATTTTAGCGGTATCACTGGTTTCATCGTACTTTATGATTGCTAGCTTGTTGTCCAACAATGAGAAATTACAAAGCAAAGTGAACGATCTTGAGAGTGTGATACGAGTACATGAGATTATTAAACGGACAGGTAAGAACGGAGGATAAGAGATGGATATTTCAAAAGATGAAGTTTATAAAATTGCTAAAGAAGCTGTTGAAGAGAAAACGGAATTTCTTTTTACATTACTGGTTTCATTACGCTTGTTGCAATTTTTCTCAACATTTATAGGAATTATTTTATTAAGTTTGCGGATTGTTTTCGGTCTCGATTTTTAGCGATTATACTAGCTGGACAATTAAGTAAATATTTTCAAAAAATCCAGAATAAATTAATTATAAAAGGCGGTGGAAGAGTATGACGAGGAAGGAATATAGAAGAGTAAAACGAAACAATTTCAACAAATGGTTTCTAATTAGATTTGTACAGATTTTTGCTTATTTCACAGCAATGGTAGTGATAGCTTTTGTTATGGATTTGCATCTTGATTGGCGCTTCTAATCAGCATTATGAAAAACTTCAATTAATTCAAACAAATCAATACGTAGGTGAAAGATAATGTCAGAAGAATCATTAATTAAACAGATTAAAAATATCAGTTGATTTGTACGAACAAACAAAAGATAAAAGAACATCTATTTGATATCGTTCGAGCATTTAACGTTTACGGATTTCCAATGAAAGGAAGTGAGTTACATGAAATTGTTGTGTCAGATGAATATTTTCGATGAAAATTTGGACGATTTGATAGATGACAATGGAAATATTATAGGGACTATCAAAAAAACACGGAGAGTGGTGTTTTTGGAAATTAAGAGAGTTCTAAGAAAAGTCATGAGGTTCGAATCACGTATAGAGGCTTTAGAAATGGCTAATGAATTACTGAATAAAAAAAGACGGTTTATTCAACCGCCTCAATCGTACTTAAATTATAACAAAATATAGGGGAGATTTCAATGCATAGTTTATTAATTAGCGAACCACCTCTCCAAGTATCTCCTACGTTAGCTGCAAGAATAGGTTTAAACAATGCTATATTCGTTCAACAGTTACATTATTGGCTATTAAAAAAAGCAAAAAAATGTTTATGAGGAGAAGTTGTGGGTCTATAAAAACATTAGATGAATGGATAGAACAAGATTTTCCATTTATGTCAAAAAAAGCACTTTAAAAACGGACAATTAACGATTTAAAAAAGAGATTTAATTATTACTAAAACTTTTTAACAAAATGAAAATCGATAAAACAAATTGGTACACCATTAATTATAATAACGAGGAATTAAAAAGATAATAAACGATTGACCTTTCCATGGGGGTCAAAATGAACCTTCGAGAGGTTCAAAACGAACTGATGCATTGGTTCAAAATGAACCTACCAATAACCAGAGAATACACAGAGATAATATATATAGTCCTGATAATTCATTTGATGGCAGTTCAGAAGAGAAACCGAAACAGGTTGTGATGACTAATGAACATAAAATAGCAATTGATTATCTGAACCAAAAAGCAGGCACTAGATACGAATACAATTCAACTAAGACTTTAACGTTATTAAATACGTTATTTAGAAAAAGGTTATTCTGTAGAGGATATCAAGAAAGTTATTGATATTAAATGCAAAGAGTGGCTACCTAAAGAAACAATGAAAAAATATTTAAGACCTAGAACATTGTTTGGTAACAAATTTGAAGATTACTTGAATCAAGATGTTAAACCTCAAGTAACTACGACTAAGAAAAACTCAAAGTTATGAGGATTTTTATGTTGAAAACATACGGGGAGAAATGGAGAGCGATTGTAGATGAATCAACTTGAGATGAATAGACAACAGGATCTTGAAGAAATGATTATGACAATCGCACTTCATGATTTTGACAACATCAACAAAGTATTTATTAAGCCGGACTGGTTTGAAAAATAGATTGTTTAAAAATCATCGTGAATAAGCTGCAAGATACTAGCATTAAGATTGATGGATTAATGGATTTGTACGCTAGAACTCAAGCTGAAATTAAAGATATGACATTCACTTATGACGATTTGTTGAATCTTGAAGCTAAATATTCAACTGCAGAAAATTTATCGTACTTGTCTAAAGAGCTGCATCGTAACAACTTAAGAAAAAACGTTGAATGAGTTAAAACAAGAACACAATTTCTTCCCTACCGCAGAATTAGAACAGACAATGTTCGATATTTTGGCAGAGATGAATAAGATTGGGGCAAGTCGTGATGAAGGCAATTTTGAAAGAGGCTTTTGATTTGTTCGAGTATCGACTAGAACACGATGCTCCTCAAGGAATTAAAACATTTTCCCAAATGGATAGCGCACTTGGCGGTGGTATTCAAGCTGGAATGCTAATCACGATTGGTGCTAGACCTGCAGTAGGGAAGTCTGCATTTGCGATTAATTTAATTCAAAAATGTTTAGAACGCAACAAAGGTATGAGAGTTGACTTATTCAGTCTTGAAATGCCTAAACGTGAGATTTTAGCTAGATTTTTATCGTTGAATACTCGAATTCCGTCATACTACTTCAAGAACATGAATAGACTATTGACACCAGTCGACAAAGAGTTGGTAAGAAGTGCTATTGAGTATTATCGTCAAGAAGATATTCAAGTATTCGATAAAGTTTCTGATATCAATCGAATTTTTAGCAATCATCAAAGAACGTGCATCGACTGCTAAAGAGAATGGATATATTGCTGTGATTGATTACGTTGGATTGATTAAAGTTGCGAACTCGAAGAAAGATAGACGATTGCAGATTGAGGAAATTACTAGAGAGTTGAAAGTTCTAGCAAACGAGTATCAAATTCCAATTATTATACTTTTCGCAGTTGTCTCGTGGTGTTGAAAGTAGACAAGATAAGTCACCTCAATTATCAGACTTGAGGGAATCAGGATCCATAGAGCAAGACTCGAATGTAGTAGGATTTTTGACAAATGTTGAAACCGAAGAAAATAACGATAGCTATCAACTAATTGAATTCCAGATACGTAAGAATCGTGATGGTGAGTTGATGGACTTGAAATTCAAATTTTTCAAGAACCGAATGTTTTTTTCAGGAGGTTTTTGAATGAATGCTAGAGACTATTTGAAGATTATGCAACGTGAAAGACTGGAAGAAAGTCAGGCAGTTATGCTGCCTCTTGAGGAAGCAAAGAAAATTCAAAAAGCAGATTAAGTCACTTCAAGTATATCTCGACAGATCGATTAAAGAAGGCAGCACGATACTGCTGGACTACATGCAGAAACTGGAAGCTGACAAAGATTTTTATATCAATTATGCTTTGGAAATAGCAAGAAGTGAACGACTACTTGGCTTCAAAAGTATTAGAAACTGGTGACGCTGGAATTCTAGCGTTATACGCAGCAAAAAGCAAAGATCCAGAAGGAACATTGTATTACCAGAACTGGATTAATTTTGTTCAAGCTATAAGAGAATTAAAAATTCGAAACCGAAAGGAGAAATAATGAATACAGTAGCAGAGATTGGAAGACTAACTAAAGATGTTGAGTTGAAACAAACGACAGGAGGTAAAACATACGGACGATTTACATTAGCAGTAAACAGACGATACAAGAATAGCAACGGCACTTACGATGCAGATTATTTTAATTGTGTCGTTTGAGGGATTGACTGCAGAGAATCTAGCGAAATTCACAAAAAAGGTTCCTTGATTGGAGTTTCAGGAATGCTGCAAAGTCGCAGTTATGAGAAAGATGGAAATAGAGTTTATGTAACTGAAATTCTTGTTGAAAGCTTTGATTTGTTAGAGAAAAAGGACAAAGGTTCTGAAGTGGTTCCAGTGTTTGAAGCCGTGGATATTAAAGATGAAGATTTACCATTCTAGGAGGAAAAAGATGAATTTTATTAAATTAACAGATAGAGAATCCAAAAACACCAATTTATGTAAGCATTGAAGCGATTTGTTCAACTTATTCAGATTATAACGGAAGTGCAATAGTTGAATTAAAAGAATGGTGAAAAATCATTGGATTTCAGAGACCCCTGAAGAAATCATGAAAAATAATTGATAATGCATTAACAAAGATAACAGCATGGGGGAGATAACAGGAAAGTATGTACGTTATTGTTAGAAACGGATTGTTTTATAGTCGTACAAAAAGTTTATAAGATGATTGATATTAGAGAACATCCAAAAAAACTGTGTTTGTGTACGATAGATTGGTAAGAAACGCTGAATGGTTTGACTCTAAAATGGAAGCTAATAAAGTTTGTAAAGAAGTGAACGGTCAGAAAGTGATGCAGCTTTCTGAAGCGGTTAGACAACGTGTTTTAAATTAAAAAAATACAAAGAGTGATGAGGTGGATTGTAAATGAAAAATAGGAGAAAGTTTAAAATTAATTCGACAAGAAAAAGGAATGAGTCAAATACAAATGGCTGAATTCTTAGATGTTTGTGTTAGCTTCAATCTCAAATTGGGAGACAGGAACTTGTATTCCAAACCGTACTTGTCTCCCAATTTTAAAAAGATAAATTAGATATTGAACACTTGCCTGCTTCGAAACAGAAAAATAAATTTTATCACTTGAAAACTCGATCAAAACAATATCTTATGAAAAAACGAGAGTAAAGATATGGTGAATCATCCAGAACATTATCAAGGACTTGATGGGTTAGAAGCTGATGAAGTTATGCAAAAACTTTATACCGAAATATAAAGATTCTTATGTCGGAGCAAAAATCTGTAATGTTTTGAAATATATTTTTAAGGGCGCCTGTTAAAAAGAAAAACAGTTAGAAGATTTAAAAAGCACAGAAAAGAACTTCAATTTGCGATTGATAAACTGAGAAGATGAATGAAGTACAATAAAAAAAGTTAAAGCGTAGTTTAGAGAAAAACACCAAAGTTTTCACAGACAATGAAACGATTTAAGTCGAATAAGACTGTCTCTTTTTTTAATGGCAGCAGTATTAAAGGTTTTACGAGATGAACATGGGTTTGGAGCTGTTCGATTACAGAAATTTAGCACTGGATGTTTTGAAGCAACTTGAAATGCAGTCTGAAGGGTATGTTACTTACAAAGATATTCTGGATATGATTGCTGAAGAAACTGGTTTCGATGTAAGGGAGGAAGAAGCGGAATGATTGAAGAAAGATACAATTATTATGAATTACAATCAAACGGTAATATTGTTTTGGTGTTCAGTCTTATCTCAAAGTAAACATGAAAGTGATTTGCATATACAAGGCAATTTATTTTTTTAACAAAAGAAGAAGCAGAGAGAGAACGTGATAGAAGAAGTTTACTAAATTGTATCGATAGATTTAGGTACAAATGTCAAGGAGATTGGAAGCCTGATTGGACTAGATGGTCACAGTTTAAATATTGCATTTATTGGAATGGTGAGGGTTCTTCTAGCAGTACCTTGTGAATTAAATTTTTGAATTTAATATATTTGGTTATTTCAAAAATCATGATGATTGTTTAGCAGCAATTGGCGAGTTTGGTGATGAGATTAAGAGATTGTGGGTGGAGAAAATGAATAAGAAAATACTATTATTGTTATCCTTTCTAACAATATTGCTTTGCGTCATGTACAGAAGCAGATAAAGTGTCACATAACATTTCAAAAAGAAGCAGATAATTTTAATGTGATTAGACGTGTCGCAGTAATCAATACCAGAACAGATAAAAGTGGAATTTGAAGTGATTGGTAGAATTTCAGTTTACGATAATACCAGTAGTAAAAGAATCCACAAGTACGTTAACGGTAGTTGTAGAAACGGATAAAGATAAATATAAAAAAACATATTGTTAAATTAACGAATTGGAATATGTATGTTGTGGAAGATTTAGATGGGGCAGCAGTTGACCAGTACAAATATGAAATCAACTATATGCCTGAAAGCATACTACCATTCAAAATTACAGAAAGTAAGTAGGTGTGAATCATGATTAGTATTAATGATGTAGATTGTGAATATTTATGGACCGTCAATGGACTTGAATTTACTGAAGATGTAAAAAGAACATTGGAACAGTATGGACTTTCAAGAAAGATGTAAGTATTTAACTACTAAACCTGATAGAATTGAGTTTTCTGCCAGAGAAGTATTAGATGATTTATTTGTACAATCGGAAGAAAGTTATGACGTTGAAGATATGTATGACGGGTTATTGAATGATACAACAGATGAATTCGTTAATCGATTTCAAGAAATACTTGACGAAATTTCCGGATTTGATTCTGCTGAGTTTTTACAGCAGCTGATGAAATTGACCCAACGATTGATTTGGAAGAGGTGACAGAATGATAACAGTTTACAGTAGACCAGATTGCATGCCTTGCAAATTCACAAAAAAATTTCTAACAGAAAAATAACATTCCGTTTAATAATGTAGATGTATCTGAAGAACCAGAAGCATTAGAAGTTTTGAAACAACATGGTTTCTATGAATTACCAGTTGTAGCTATTAATCAGAGTTTTGATTTTTGCTTTTGGTGGATTTCAACCAGACAAATTAAATGATTTATTAAAGTAAAACTTGAAGGAGGAACTAAATGATTAATTTTTGAATTAGTGGATATTCCAGAATTTGACTACATGAACACAAAGCGAGAAGTTTACAAAGTGATTAAGAATTATAAACGAGCTATGAATAAATTGTATTTAAATTCCAATCCTAAAATCACTGCAAATTATAGTATTGTTCCTCCATCAAGAACGAACCAATTTCACTCTAGCACAGAACGAGGCTGCACTATACTCCTTAGATCAAGGAGAAAAAAATTTTGCTAAATACGTTGAATATGTAGATAATGCAATGAATTCATTGAGTGAAAAATATAGAGTAATTGTTTATCGTTGTTTTTCAAAAAAATGAATCAGATACAAAAAGTTGGAATGGATTTGAATTATAGTGAATCATCAATAAGAGATTTAAGAAGAGAAGCACTAGAGCTTTTCTCGTATGCATTGAAAGTAGATAAACACAAATAAAAAATGTATTTTTTTCACTGTAGAATTTCAAACAAAATGATTGTAGTTTTTAAGTTTTTCCAAAGGTTAAAAATATGTAATGTAGAGTTCTTGTAGAAAATTGTAATCTCCAAATTATTAAAATACTTTTAACTCTACATACAGAGAACAATTTCAGACTGCCATACTCTGAAATTGTTTTGTGTATTTAACGCATGAGATACACAACGACGTACATCGACAATCGAACGGAATTGTCAAACCTCCTTTGTATTTTCCTCTCCAATTAATTTGGGGAGGTTTTTAATTATTAGAAAGAAGGAATACATATGAATTTTGTTGAACCAATAAGAGATTTAGATGATATCCAAGCAATGAAAGATTACTTAAGAGAATGGAACGAGCGTAACTATATGCTTTTTGTATTTGGAATCAATCTTGGATTACGTATCAGCGACATCATTAAATTAAAAGTAAAAAGATGTTCACGGGCAATATGTAAATATTCGAGAGATGAAAACCGGAAAAAAATCATCAAACGTAAAATGAATAAATCTCTAAGAAAAAGAAGTACAAGAGTATATTCAAGATATGAACCCTTATGACTATCTATTTAGAAGTAGAAAAGGGAAGAATAAACCAATAACAAGAGAAGCTGCATACTATATTCTTAAAGTAGCTGCTGAAGATATCGGAGTAGAAAAATGTTGGAACTCACACAATGAGAAAAACATTTGGGTATCATCAATACAAAAACAAAAAAAGATGTAGCAATGTTGATGACATTATTTAATCACGCAAGCCCAGATATAACCTTGAGATACATTGAATACAACAAGATCAACAGGATAAATCAATGGATGATTTCTACTTATAGCCGTTTAATTTAACATATTGAGAATTTGTAAATTCAAAATAAGGAAAGCTAAAAAACATTATTAAATCAAGAAAAAGTGGGAGTTATCGAATTTAACACAATATAAGATATGAGAAATTCACCCCCTACCTTATTTGAATAAAAAGGGATAAAAAAAGTACCCCTACACTCAATAAAAAGTACCACCGTATCAATAAAAAGTACCCCTACACCAATGAAAAAGTACTCTACATAATAAAAAAACTACCTCCCTATCAATAAAAATTTATCTAATACATTTAACAACGTATCAGAAAACTTCAAAAAGATAAAGAGGTATTTAATATTTAAAAGGAGAAAGATAGAATGGCACGACCAGATAGAATTGGACCGCATCGAGTTGCATTTGAGAAAAAAATAAAAAGAGAATACTCAAGACACAAAAACATTTGTGGTATTTGTGGGAAGCCAGTTGATACTAAACTAAAAGTATCCACACCCGCTATCACCAGTGATTGATCACGTAATTCCAATCAATAAAGGTGGTCATCCAAGTGACATAGAAAATCTTCAGCTTGCTCATTGGACTTGTAATAGGGAAAAAGTGATAAGTTATTTAACGAAGCAAGAGAGAGTACAAAAATTGTAGGAAATCGCAACTTACCCTCAGACTAGAGACTGGTCAAGTTATCGTCCTTAACAATAGGGGGTGGGTACCTACCCAAGGCTCATGCCGAGCTTCACGCAGTCACTGTACAAATTTTCTCGCGCGAAATATTAATTAGGAGGAATGATAATGGAATTAAAAAGGTAAAAATTACTTAAGTCGTAAGCTATCTAGCTATAGACCTCGTGTTCAGATGAGATATGAGTATTACTCAATGAAAAAAATACGACTATTCAACTGGAATTACAATTCCTGCACGAATTAGAGATAACTACCGAAGCGTTCTGGGTTGGGCGACAAAGGCAGTCGATAGTTTAGCAGATAGATTAATCTTCAGAGAATTTGCAAACGACAATTTCAACGTGAATGAAATATTTCAGTATAACAATCCAGATATATTTTTGATAGTGCTATTTTATCTGCACTGATTGGCTCATGTTGTTTTATTTATATTTCAGAAGGTGAAGATGGTTTACCACGATTACAAGTTATTGAATCAAGCAATGCAACTGGTGTGCTAGATCCAATCACTAATCTTTTTAACAGAAGGCTATGCCGTTCTAAAAAAGAGATGACAATGGTAATGCAATTCTGGAAGCTTACTTTTACACCAGATGAAACAATCTACTATCAAAAAAAGGTTCTGAACCTTTTTCAATTCCTAATCTAACTGGAATTCCACTGCTAGTACCAATCATTCATAGACCAGATGCTGACAGACCATTTGGGCGTTCTAGAATTACTCGTTCTGGGATTGGTTATCAAAACTAGCGCAAAGAACCATCGAACGTGCTGAAATCACAGCGGAGTTTTATTCATTCCCTCAAAAATACGTTTTGGGAACAAGTCAAGATGCTGAACCTATGGACAAAATGGAAAGCTACTGTTTCAAGTTTATTAACTTTTTTTCAAAAGACGACGACGGCGACAAACCAACAGTCGGACAGTTTACAACTGCTAACATGACACCATTTGTGGAGCAATTGAAAATGGCAGCTGCAGGATTTGCTGGAGAAACAGGTTTAACATTAGATGATTTAGGCTTTGTATCTGATAATCCTTCCAGTGTGGAGGCTATTCGAGCTAGTCATGAGAATTTGCGATTAGCTGGTAAAGCTGCACAACGTTCTTTAGGTAGTGGTTTGCTGAATGTGGCTTATGTATCGGTTTGTTTGAGAGATGAATTCAGATATTTACGTAAACAATTCTCGCAAACAACCGTAAAATGGGAACCGTTATTTGAAGCAGATGCCAACACTTTAACATTAATCGGTGATGGCGCAATCAAATTAAATCAAGCAATCCCTGGTTATATTACAGCAGAAGTGATTAGAGACTTAACTGGAATTAAAGGGGCTGAACATGTTGAATAACGATATTGTTCCAGACCTTCTTGAAAAAGATTAAACAAGATTTTTCAAACGCTGAAAAAAATCATCAGAATTAGAAAAACTATTATTATTGTTAAAATCTGGAAAAGCTACTTATAAAGAATCTTATCGCTTTGCTACTAAAAATAGGTGAGATATTATCAACAGTTCTGCAAGAAAACATTAATAATACTGTATTGCCTGAAGGGAAAAATGCATTTTAATATTGCAAACCGTATTTTGAATGAAATGTTGGAAACAAATCATAAAAATGGTTAGTTCTTACGCTAAAAAATATACAAGAAGAGTTAAACAAACAAGCAGGTCTAGGATTAAAAATCAGTCATTGCACCAATTAATCAAAATAGGATAGATAGTTTAGTGAATAGATTATCTCATGAATCATCATTTGATGAAGCTTCATGGATATTAGGTGCTCCAGTTGTAAACTTTTAGTCAAAATGTGGTAGATAATCACATTAAAGCCAATGCTGAATTTCATTACAAATCAGGTTTAAAAAGCTAAAGTTGTTCGAACTACAAACGGTAAGTGCTGTGAATGGTGCGATAAGTTAGCAGGTGTTTATTTTTACCCAAAAAGTAGATAAAAAATGTTTTTTAGGCGTCATGATCGTTGTGATTGTACAGTAGAATATTATCCAGGTGATGGAAAAAACAAGATGTTTGGAGTAAAAGATGGTCTACTTCGCATAAAAGTAGTATAATAGATACGAAAAGATTAGATGATATTATATTACCGAAATCAATTAGTGCTAAGGCAAGAGATATTTATGTTAAGGTATCTTATCCCGTAAGAGGTACAGTAAGAATTAAACAAGGAAGTACGATAACTAATGTTAATGTTATTGCTGGAAAAAGATGTAAGGAGACAAATAGATGATATTCGTAGACTTACTACACAATATAAGACTAAAAACGAAAAATTGTGGCAAAAATCACTGGTATTGCTACGTTAGAAAATGACAGAGTTGCAGAATTACATTGGTATCAGCATCCAGAAGTTGGAAAAGTAGAATTTAAAGTTAAGAGGTTTATAAAATGAAAGTAGTATATTTAGGTCCCTGACAGAACCACATACTCTTGATGAAGGGAAAGAGTATGAAGTAATTTCGAGGAAGATGGATGGTATAGAATAGTAGATAAATCAGGAGAAGATTATCTATATCCTAAATCTGAATTTAAAATTGTAGAAGATAAGTAATTTTTTTAATAATTAGATGTTAAAAAAATCAGAAAGGACTAATGAATGGCACGAAAGAAATATGGCAATCAGTCTCCCACTCAAGCGGTCATTCTACCTTATGTTAAGAAAAATCTGCAGGAGTTGAAGCTGTAGCAATTTATGAAAAAACTGGATTAAGTTGTTACACTTGGCAAAAAGAAATTAATTGAATCCATCATGGCTGTTGATAAAAAAAGGGTTATGGAGTTCATCAGAAGTTCGGATATTCTATTCCTCGACGGAACGGAAAGTCCGAACTTCTTTATATGCTTGAATTATGGGGACTGCATAAAGGATTGAACATGTTGCACACTGCACATTTGATTAGTACATCTCATTCATCTTTTGAAAAAGTAAAAACGCTATTTAGAAAAAAATGGGATATGTTGACAAACAAGATTTCAATTCAATTCAGTGCTAAAGGTCAAGAACGGATTGAATTATATGAATCCGGCGGAGTGCTGCAATTTAGAACAAGAACTAAATCCGGCGGTTTGGGCGAAGGGTTCGATATTATGATTATCGACGAAGCTCAAGAATATACTACAGAACAAGAATCAGCACTAAAAATACACGGTTACGGATAGTGATAATCCAATCACTGTGATGTGTGGAACACCACCAACGCCAGTTTCTAGTGGAACGGTGTTTACTAAATTTAGAGAAACTTGTTTATTTGGTAAAGGTAAGTATTCAGGTTGAGTGGAATGGTCTGTAGCTGAAGAAAAAGAAATTTCTGATGTTGAAGCTTGGTACAATTCTAATCCGTCAATGGGTTATCATTTGGACGAACGTAAAATCGAAGCCGAACTTGGTGATGATAAACTAGACCATAACGTTCAACGTTTAGGATATTAGCTACATATAATCAAAAATCTGCCATTTCTGAAACAGACTGGAATGTTCTTCAGATTGATGAGATTCCAGAATTCACTGGTAAATTATTTGCCGGAATCAAGTACGGACAAGATGGAACGAATGTTGCATTAAGTATTGCCGTTAAAACGGATAATGGCGATATATTTGTTGAATCGATTGATTGCCAATCTGTAAGAAACGGAAATCAGTGGATTGTCGATTTCTTAATGAAAGCTAATATCGAACAAATCGTTATTGATGGAGCTAGTGGACAAAAAAAGTGTTAGATGATGAGTTGAAAGAATACAGAATCAAGAATGCAACACTCCCTACAGTGAAAGAAATCATTGTGGCGAACGCAATGTGGGAACAAGCAATTTTTCAAAAAAACAATTTGTCATGCTGGGCAACCGTCATTATCAAAAAGTAGTTACCAATTGCGATAAACGTAATATCGGTTCTAATGGTGGTTTTGGCTACCGTTCACATTTTGATGATGTAGATGTCAGCTTAATGGATAGTGCATTACTTGCACATTGGGCTTGTGCAACTGCTAAGCCTAAGAAAAACAAATCATAAGTTATTAAACTAAAAGACACTTTTTTTAAAAAAGGTGTCTTTTTAATAAAAAAATTACTGTACGAGCAGGTTAACTCGGAAGAAAGGAGACTGTAAAATGTCTGAATTTAAAAACGATTGAAACACAAGAAGAATTAGATCGAATTATTGGCGAACGACTTTCCAGACAAAAAAGAGAAATTTGCTGATTATGAAGATTTAAAAACAAGTGTGAAGAAATTGGAACAAAAAAATGCTGATTTATTACAAGCAATCGACAACAACAATCAATTATTAAAAGAACGTGAAGAAGTTCTTACTGCAAAAGAAACAGAATTTTTCTGAACTTCAAAAAGTTGTTGACGGCTATAAATTTAATCAGCTAAGAACACAAGTTGCATTAAAAATACGGAATTCCGTATGAACTGGCTGAACGCCTTCAAGGAACAGATGAAGAAAGCTTGCAAGCTGATGCAGAAAAAAATTATCTGCATTTATGAAACCAAAAAAACTGCTGCACCGTTGAAAGAGCAAGAACCAGTCGTAGGTGAAGAACGTACCAATGCAATGCGACAAATGTTAAGAGATTTAAATAATTAGAAAAGAGGTAAATAATATGACAGAATCAAACGCATTACAAGCAGGAACATTATTCAAACCGGAATTGGTAAAAGAGTTAATTTTCAAAAAGTAAAAAGGAGAATCAGTATTAGCTCAATTATCAAAACAAACTCCAATTCCATTTAACGGAACTGAACAATTTATCTTCAGCTTAGAAGGAGATGCTCAAATTGTTGGCGAGGGTAAATTAAAAGGCGCTGGTAAAGCATCTCTTGATCCAAAAAATCATTAAACCTTTAAAAATTCGTGTACCAAGCTCGTATTTCAGATGAATTTATGAAATCTTCAGAAGAAAAAGCAAATCGAATACATGTCGTTATTTGCTGATGGATTTGCTAAAAAAATTGCTCAGCGTTCGATATTGCAGCTTTACATGGATTAGAACCAAAAACATTAACAGATGCAAGTTTCAAAGCTACTAACTCATTTGACGGTTTAGTGACAACTAATATCGTAACTTATACAGAAGCACAAATTGACTCAAATATTGAAGATGCAATTCAAGCAGTTATCGCAACTGATAATGATGTAACTGGTATTGCTATGTCACCAGTTGCAGCTCGTGCAATGTCTAAAAATTAAAAACAAAAAATGAAGATGCTAAATATTCTCAATTCAGTTTTTGGTGGAAAACCAACAGAATTTGCTGACCATGCATTGCGAATTAATAAAAAACTTAACGAAACAAGGTGGAAGCTCAGAAAAAAGACCATGTGATTGTCGGAGATTTTGAAAATCTCTTCAAATGGGGTTACGCTGAAAAATATGCCTTTAGAAATCATTCAATTTGGTGATCCAGACGGAACTGGTCGTGACTTAAAAAGCTTATAACGAAATTTGCTTACGTGCAGAAGCTTTTTATCGGCTGGGGTATTTTAGATGCAACAGCATTTGCACGAGTTAAAGAAGCGTAGGAGGTAATTTATGCCAACTTATCGAAATGTAAACAACGGAGTAGAAATCTCAGTAGAAAGTGAACTTTCCGGAGATTGGGAACTTGTTGAAGAAAAGAAAACTAGAACTACAAAAAGTTGCAGAGGATGATGAAGAATGACTTCATTTGCCAATTTAGATGATTTTACAAATTCTTTGGAAGAAATTAAAAACCAGTCGAAATTGAACGAGCTGAAGCATTATTAGATACTATTTCTGATATGTTGAGAGAAGAAGCCGTTCGATACGGCAGAGATTTAGACAAGATGGTTGCGGAGCGTCCTAGTTACGCAACCGTCGTTAAGTCTGTTGTCGTGGATATTGTGGCTAGAACGTTGATGACTTCTACTGAACAAGAACCTATGACTCAATTTTCTCAAAGTGCTTTGGGTTATTCAGTAAGTGGTTCTTATTTAGTGCCTGGTGGAGGTATCTTCATTAAGAATTCTGAATTAAAACGTTTAGGCTTCACTCGTCAACGTTATGGGGCGGTGGAGATGTATGATTAAAGGAATTACAGTTACTCTACTAGAAGAAACTTCTACAGAATTAGATCCATTTGGACAGCCAATTAAACAACAATTTGCTATTGAAGTGGATAACGTTTTGGTAAGCCCTGACTGATTCAAAGGATGTAGTCGAACAAGCTCAACTTTATGGTAAAAAAAGCCGTTTATACGTTAGGAATTCCTAAAGGTGATACAAATCATTGGGAAGATAGGGAAGTAGTGATATTTGGCAAAAAATATCGTACTTTTTGAGTCTATTGTCGAAGGTATAGAGTCAATGGTTCCAACGCAATGGCACAAGAAGGTGATGGTTGAAAGATATGAGTAACTTTAAGTTTAAATTGAACAGTTCTGGTGTTCGTCAATTCTTGCAATCAGCTCCAGTAAAAAGTATGTTGGAAAGCAAGGCTAGAGCAGTTCAACAACGAGCTGGTGACGGGTATGAGGTTTCAACGTATGTCGGGAAAAACTCGTGCCAATGCAAGTGTTCGAGCAAACACTATCAAATCTATTAAGGATAATAAGAAAAAAATAACACATTGCTTAAGGCGGTGAGATAATGATAGAAGTAGAATTACGTACTAATTTTAGCCAATAAATTAGATTGCCCAGTGGTTTTAGAACAAAGCCCGAATATGCCTAGTAAATTCGTGCTAATGATGAAAAACAGGCAGTTCTAAAAAAGATGAGTTATATTCTGCAACATTTGCTTTCCAGTCTTATGGCAAAACAGCTTATGAAGCCTCTTTTACTAAAATGAGAAAGTAAAAGAGGCGGTAGAATCATTAATTAAATTGAATATCATATCGCAAGTAAAACTTAATAGTGATTATACTTTTCACGATACTGAAACTAAAAAGGTATCGTTATCAAGCAGTATTCGATATTCACCATTATTAAAAATTAGAAAAGAGGTAGAAATATGGCTAATAAAAATAACGCAAGTAATGTTACTGCTGCTAAGCCTAAAGTTGAAGGAGCTATTTATTTAGCTCCATTAGGGAACAGCATTACCAACAGATGCAACAACTGCACTAGATGCAGCCTTCAAAAATTTAGGATTTGTGTCAGATAGTGGAATGGAAAATGAAAACAATGCATCTTCTGAATCGGTTAAAGAGTGGGGCGGAGTAGTCGTTAACACTTTGATGAAAGAAAAAAAGAAGATAAATTCAAATTCACTTTAATCGAAGCATTAAACTTAGATGTTTTGAAATTAATTTATGGTGCTAAAAATGTCGAAGGTACGTTAGAAAGTGGTATTACAATCAAAGCTACAAATGACGAATACAAAGAACATAGTATCGTAGTAGATATGATTTTAAAAAGACGGGATTATTAAACGTATTGTTTTACCGCTAACTAAAGTATCTGAAGTTGGACCAGTTAAATATGGTGCTGGAGAAAACATTGGTTATGAAACAACATTATCAGCCCTTCCAGATGCAAAAAGGGGTAACACATTATGAATATATTGTGAAAGTAGGTTAGAAAAATGATTACAGGAACAACATCATCAGGATTTACGTATCAAATTGACGAAAATGTATTGCAAGACTATGAACTACTTGAAGCAATTGCTGAAACAGAAACGAACCCAATTATGATTACTCGTGTAGTTCGATTGTTACTTGGGGATGATATCGATAAACTTAAAAACCATGTTCGTGATGAAAATGGTCGTGTTTCTATAGAAAAATGAATGTTGAAATTACAGAAATTTTTGAGGCACAAAAGAAATTAAAATAACAGCCCTTGCCAGAATGATTGCAATTGATGAAGATGCTCTAATATGTGATCTAGCAGAAACTTATCACATTTATGACTACAAGCGGCTACCGTTGATTTCGGTAGCCGTTTTTCTTTCAGGTTTAAGAGAAAAACTCAAGAATCAAAATGAAGCTATCTGGTTCCAAAATTTCTCTTGAGCAATCTCTTTTTAGCAAGTATAGCTGATAGACTAGGAATTTTAATTTGGCAAAAAAACGAAAAGATGGATCTAAAGGAAATAACGTTTCCAAAATCAATACTTGCTACATTAAATGGAGAAGTAAAAGAGGAAGAAGAATCAGAAGCAAGATTGTTTATATCTGGCGAGGAATTCTTAAAAAGAAAGAGCAAAAATTATTAGGAAAGGAGGAAACTAAATGGCAACAGAATTAGGAACGGCTTATGTCCAGATTGTTCCATCAATGCAAGGAATTAGTGGTTCTATTTCCAAATTAATGAGTGGAGAAAAGTGCTACTGCAGGTACAGAAGCAGGCAATAGTTTTGGAAGTAACTTTCAAAACCAAAGTTTTAGCGTTAGTTGCAGGGGCTAGGAATTGGGAAAATTGTTAAAAGACTCTATTTCTGCCTCTATCAGTGAAGGTGCTGCACTGCAACAATCATTAGGTGGTGTGGAAACTTTTATTTAAAAAGCAGTGCTGATACTGTAAAGAATTATGCTAATGAAGCGTATCGGACAACTGGTTTATCTGCTAACAAGTATATGGAGAGTGTAACTGGTTTTAGTGCAAGCTATTACAATCTCTAGGGTGGCGATACAGACAAAGCTGCAGAAGTAGCAAACATGGCTTTAGTTGATATGTCCGACAACGCTAACAAAATGGGGTCATCTATGGAAAGTATCCAATTTGCTTATCAAGGATTTTGCGAAGCAAAAACTATACTATGTTAGATAACTTAAAAACTAGGTTACGGTGGTACAAAAACAAAGAAATGCAACGACTTTTTGGCAGATGCGGAAAAAGAATTAACTGGTGTTAAGTACGATTTAAACAATTTATCAGATGTTTTATAGTGCTATCCATGCTATTCAAGAAAATTTAGATATTACAGGTACTACTGCTAAAGAAGCTGCATCAACTTTTTACGGGTTCATTTGAGTCTATGAAAGCAGCTGCTCAAAAACGTGCTAGGTAAAAATTGCTGATTGGTGAAAATGTTTTGCCGGCTTTGGAGGCTTTGGCACAAACAACTTCAACATTTTTATTTGACAATTTCTTTCCAATGTTAGGAAACATTTTTCAGGAATGGGATTAATTTTTACAGAAGGAGTAAGTAAAATTGCTTCTAATTTATTTGGAGATGAATTTGGTAATGCAGTCTATACCCAATTATCTAGAGTTACTGCAGTATTCCAAACTTTCTTTGATATGATATTTGGTTCAATGTCAAATCAAGATAATATTGATGTTTTTACAAGCATTAGGTTTTAGTGAAGCTGCAGCAACTCAAATTGTAAATATTGCTGAAAAATATCCGTGTCACATTTGAAAAATATCGGCTCAGCACTTGCAGATGTAGGTAGCATTGCAGTTGATTTTATTGGAGACTTGTTAGGTATTCAAGGTAGTGAACAAGGAGTAACTATTTTTAGGAACGGCTTTTGAAGTGTTGACTTCAGTATTAAGCGTTGCATCTGCTGCATTAAAAAGAAATTACTGGTTTCTTTAAAGAAAATCAGTTAGCAGCTGACTTGTTGAAATCATCTCTAGTAGCACTAGGAGTAACTATGGCAGCTGTAAAAATTGCAGGTTTTTGTATCTGAATTAGGTGGAATTAGTGGAGCAATTGGAATGGCTAAAACAGCAATTACTACATTTTGCAACAAGTATCACTACTAGTATTTCTGCTATACCTTTAATAGGATGGATTGCTGCAGCAACTGCAGCACTAGCGTGGTTTTTCACTCAAACAGAAACAGGAAAACAACTATGGGGAAGTTTCATGGGTGGTTTTCTGGAACATTTCAATCTATCGCTCCAGCATTTTCAGAAGCTTGGAACGGAATTGCTGAAACTGCTGTTTCAGTTTGGACTAATCTAATTGCGGTTGTATCTCCAATTATTCAATCAGTTGTAGATTTTATCAAAACAATTTTGGGGACGGAATATCAGCGTGGTGGACTGAAAATCAAAACCTAATACAGCAAACTTTTTGAAACGGTATGGAATGCTATTCAATCAGTTATCCAAACTGTAATGCCTGTTATCCAATCAGTAATTGAAACAGCTATGAATATTTTATCTCCTTTTATAGAATTAACTTGGAAGAATATTTGTACAATTGTAACAACAGTTTGGGGAATTAATTAAGAATTCTATTCAAACTAATATAAATGCAATTCAAGGAATTATTAAGGCAGTAATGCAAATTATTAATGGTGATTGGAGTGGTGCGTGGGAGACTATTAAAAAAGTGTTGGTGAAACGCTTTGGAACGGGTTGGTCAATGCTGGTAAAATTATTTTTGATGGTTTCTTTCAAATCTTATCTAATATTTGGAACGCTATTAAATCTGCAGCAAGTAGCGCATGGGAAGCTTTTGAAATCAATTGTTTTAAATTTAATAGATGGATTAGTAAAAGGTGCTCAAAAACGCTTGGGATACTATGCAACAAGCTGTGAGTGATTTAGTCAGTGCTGTTACTAATATTTTTTTGATAGTATTAAAAATATTAACCTCTGGGAGGCTGGTAAAGCAATCCTTGATGGTTTTTAGGTGGATTAAAATCTGCTTGGAATGCTGTTACTGATTTCGTTGGAGGTATTTGCTAGTTGGATTGCAGAACATAAAAGGTCCCTATTGAGTATGATAGAAAAACTTTTAATACCAGCTGGTAATGCGATTATGGACGGATTAAATGAAGGGTTAAAAACAGTTTTCATAAATGTACAGAAAACAGTATCTAAAATGACTGAAGAAATCTCCACACCATTTGATAATTTAGAAACTTCACTAGATAGTGAAATTAATTTAAATCCGCAGGTTACAAAAACTATGGAAGTTTCAGCGAATTTATATGAATCAGAAAAAAAGTGATGTCTCTATTGAAATTATTTCATTGAAAGAAAAATTTCAGCTTTACTAAAAAATTAATTGATAAAGATACAACAATGTACTTAGATGGAGAAATTGTTGCACAAAAATACGTATCAACGTCATGCTGATATTTTTGAAAGGGAGGGTATTTAGATGGATAAAAATGATTATCAATGGATTTGATACTTCAACTTTATATAAATGTTATGTGACGAGTTTTGGTAAAAGTACAAACAGCAAAAATATCGAAGAAATGATAGTGCAACTATTTATGGAGCTAATGGTACTTATGATGTTTTTGATGGAGCGTTCGAAAGTTATGAACGCTCTTTCGAATTTTCATTAAATTCTTTAATAGACATTGAAACAATCATTAACAAATTTAAGACAACAGATAATGTGCTTGAATTTAGCTATCATCCTGATTCTGTTTTTATGCAGATTTTATAGATGCAGAATATGAAAAACAAGGTTTTTCACGCATGGAAATTGACTATTAAATTAAAAAATGCATCCATTTAGATATCTTAAGCAAGTTTCAGATATTGTATTGACGGGTAATGGATCTATCAATAATATCGGCACAGTATACAGCGAACCAATTGTAATTATTGAAGGAGATGGAGATGTTTCTTTAACAATTGGAGAACAAACAATGCATTTATCGTTAAAGAAAAAAGTTACAATCGATTGTCGTCATAAAAACAAGCCATATATAATTCTGAAGGTAATATCAAAAACACATTACGTAAAAGAGGAACTCTTTGAATTAAAACCTGGAATTTCTGGAATTGTTATAACTGGGAATGTTACAAAAATTACAATAAAAAGGTAATTGGAGGTATCTAGCATGATTTATATACATGAAGGAAATATTCCTTTAAACAGAAGCGTATAATGACGAAATTAAGCAACTCGCAAATAGTACTTACCAATTATCGTTTAAATTTCCAATAAGTGATAATAAGTGGATGTTATTAAAAGAAGAAGTGCATATAACGGCAGATGATTTACATGGAGAACAAGAATTTATTATTTTTGAAATTGAGATGAATGATGGTTATATAACTGTTTATGCTAATCAAATAGCTACCTTATTAAATCATTATATAATCTCAAATATAAATGTTATTCAGGGTTCGGGATTTGCTGTGATGAATGCATTAGCTGGTGCTATTATTCGAGAAAATCAATTTTCATTTTTCGGATATTTTAGAAACTCATACATTAAATGTGAAAAACATTTCTGCAATGGATGTACTTATTAAAGATAAAACATTCTATTGTTGGGCAGTGGGGTGGAAATTTAATTCGTGATCGATACAGAATAGAATTACTTAAAAATGGCGGTTCTGAAAATGAATCGCTTTTTATGTTTAAGAAAAATATTAAACGTTACCAACAAAAGAAGTCGATTAAATCATTATGTACTAGAATTCATTTGAGAAAGAAAAATTAAAGGAAAAGGTGATTCTGAACAAGTCATCGAAGTAACAGTGGATAGTCCATTAGTTGGCTCAATATCAAAATATTTATGAAGCTAGCATGGATGTGAATGATGAGAAAGTTACAGACATTGCTACATTACAAGAATACGGAAAAATTATTTCAAAACGAACTCTTTTGCGATTTAATGGTAGATAGCTTTGAAATTGATGTAATAGGTCAAAGTGATGTTTCTGTAAAAATATTTGATGTTGTAAGTGTTTTTATGAAACTTTTGGAGTGGATATACGTAAAACAAATTACATCTTATACATATTCACCAATGGGAAGAAAATTGAAATCCATCGGATTTGGAGTGATTAAGAATTCTTTTGGTGGATCTTTAGGAGCAATGGTTAGTAATGCTATCGATTCGAAAAACATCAGAAATAATTGATGAGATGGATAAAGAGTTTGAAAAAAAGAATGCAAAAATGCAGACAGAGCATTTGACAGCCGATTCCAAAAAGATGAAAGAGTCTATTGAAGACAGTATCGAAAAATCAAAAAGCACTATCTGAAGAAGAGAAAGCTAAACTAGCTGCAGAAATCCAAAAGCAAAGTTAACTGCTAGCAAAAATCGATACAGATAAGATTAAGGCAGATTTTGATAAATGGCTAAAGGAGCCGTTGAAAGAGCTGCAAGATGAAATCGATAAGAATGCTCAATTAAGCAAGATTAATAACGAACTTATCGGTGGTGACGGAATTACTCGTTATAACAAGAATAGATTGGCAGGAGAGTCTAACCGTACAATCGAATTAGGTACTGATTATACTCGAAAATTGGACACAACGGTAGCGGGTTCGAAGTAGGACAGCAATACACGATTAGCTGGAGTGCTGAATGTACTCCTTACGGACATCGAGATGTCACTACATTATTAAGAAATCCTTATCTATTAACAGGAGGAAAAGTAGTGTATACACCTCAAGATAACAGGTTCCCTCACGATCCAACAAAAACTTCACTACTGATAGAGCAGTTGTTCCAATGGTTTACTTTGGAATGTATAACGTACGATACGAAAGTAATTGGTACAAAACTAAAAACAATTGTTAAGAATATTAATGAAACACAAGAAGATGTAACGCTACAGCTTGAATGGAAAGAAATTTTTGATGGAAATCAAGACAATTCAGTTATGTTAGGTTGGGAGCGATACACCAGACCTAATTATTGATGGAGGTGGAGCATAATGACAGAAAGAGCAAACGCTAAAGTACAATTTAAGCGAATGACTCGGCAAGAATGGCAAACAAGTACATACATTCCCGAGCAAGGCGAAATGGTATTCGAAACAGATACTGGTTTTGCCAAATTTGGTGATGCGTAAACCGTTATCCACAATTACGATATTTAACCGGACCACAAGGCGAACGAGGACCAAAAGGAGAAACAGGAGAGCGTGGTCCTGCTGGTCGTGATGGTGTTGTTACGTTTGAGAACTTGAGTCAATCGCAACGAAACAGCTTGAAAGGCGATAGAGGGGAACAGGGACCTCCTGGACCTCCTGGTCCAAGAGGTGCTGATGGACCACAAGGAGTTACAGGCGAACGTGGAGTGCCTGGAGAAAGAGGAGCTACAGGACCCGCTGGTCCAACTGGAGAACGAGGTCACTCATTAACAGCAAACGTGCGCATTGAGGGTAGTTATAGAAATGGTGTTAACAGTCATTTAAATATTATATCGGATGTTTACTATGATGGTGTGAGATTAACCAGTGGATATACCGTAGATTTCTTTTATCGGGGCTTTGGAAGTGACAATTGGACGAGTCAATTAAGTAGAGAACCAGAAAGTAATGGTAAAAATCGCTCAATTCAGTTCAGCGCAACGTAATGGTGGTTATCTTGAAGTGTATATCGTAGTTGCTTACCAAGGAATTAAAAGTCGCTGCTAGTACACGGTTAGATAATGTACAAGACGGAGCTAGAGGAGCAGACGGGCAAAGAGGACCAGTGGGTCCAGCAGGAGCGAAATGGACAGCCAGGACAAAAATATTATCAATCAGAATGGGGGCAACCATTGATGTATTGGTATGGTATAGGTACTGACTATGGAGCACTTTCGAACAAAAATGATAATACTATTTATGATATTACGTGGAAGTAGGTGGTTATATGCCTAACAGAATTATACTTTTAAATAACAAAACCAATTATAGCTAGATTTGTTGGAGATAAAATTGTATACGGACATTACGGTTCGTTTTTGGATACACAGAACAGCTAAAACAGCATATTATTCTCCTATTTCAAAAAACAATTTTTCATTAGAGTTAGATAGAGAATTGCCAGGTACATCCGCTGAAATTGGATTGATAACAATTTCTGGAAAAACATTCAAACCTGTAAAATCATCGTACGATTCAGAAAGTGACCAGTCTGCTGCTGTAAAAACAGGTTTTAAAAACAATTATCATTTTTATATCAGTAGATATAATTCAGCTTCAAACTCAATAAGCAGTTTTCACAAACGAAACATATCTGTACTAATCCGCTTAGATTCTGTAGTCAGGATGATTGGTATAACAATATATCATAGAACATCAGGTTTTTGAAACTACTTCAAGTGAATTACAAAGGGGCAAAGGAATGTGGTGTAACGGAGAAATTATCATGTTTAAAACAAGTTGTTGACTTATTCAATGGTAGATTTTCCGTTTCAGTACAGCCAGATTTTATGAGTGCTTATGAACGTATGGTGTCAAGAGGGAATTTAACTAACACGAAAGGCTTTCTAATATTAAACGAAGTGAGGATATAGTATGTACATAACAATTCAAAACAACAAGAATCCAGCACGAGAATTAAACGGTAGATACTATCAAACATTCACCGCTCAATCAGCTCAAGAATTAATTAAAATCCATCATTTAGGTTGTGTTGGTAACACTGAAGTAACAAATATTCAGTTAGAAAAAGGAAGAAGTCCAACAACTTTTTGTTGCCGCTAAAGAAACTACATCACCACTTTCTGGACTATTTAAAGATTTCAGAAACTTAAAAGTTGATTTGTCGAATGAAGAAAGTTCGTTACGAGCTAGTTTCCAAACAAGCGCCAAAAATCAAATGGTACAGTACTTCAATACGAATGTTAGAAGTGAAATTCAGCAATCAGCAAATCAAATTCGACAAACTGTAACTAGTCTAGTCGATAACGCCGTAATGAAAAGTGATATTCAAATTACTCCAACTGGAATCCAATTAGGTAGTGGTAAATATGTTAACGGAGAAACTATTTCAAGTATGTTAGTAGCTAATCCAGATTCGATTAAAGCAATCACTAAATTAATGGAAGTTTCAGGAAATTTACTGGTTAACGGCTCAATTACAGCTGATAAAATGGCTGCTAATTCTATTACTGCAGCATTATTAAAAAGCTGCATCGGTAGAGAGTAAGCATATTGTTTCTGAAGCAGTTGAAGCTAAGCATCTAAAAAGTAGATGACGCTTTATTCAACAAGTTACTTGTTGATGAAGCATTTATCAATAAATTGACAGCTAAACAAGCTTTTGTAAATTACTTAAGCTCAGTCAAAAATCGAAGCAAGTCAGATTAAAGCAGATAATGCATTTATCAACAAATTAACTAGTGCACAGGCTTTTATTGATGTACTTGACTCAAGACAGATTACAGCAAAGCAAATTTCAACAGATTTGTTAAGTGCATATACAGGATTAATTGGAGGATTTAGGATTGGAGCGCATAGTACTTGGGGAGGTCATTGGATTACTGGTAAAAACAGCTACTCTGTAGGTATGAGTAACGGAGAACGTGGCGGAAGTCAAGGGGTAGCACTATTTGTAAACTGGGGGTCAAAATTGGTCTACACCAGGTACAAATTCATGGTATGTAAGCGAATCTGGCTCAATGAATTGCAATGGCAGTGTGTATTTAAAAGGGCAAACATCTGTTACTAATGAGATGTATTTTGAAAGTGGCGGTAAGTTGTTCTATAACGGTACAGAACTAACACAACACATTAAAAAAATACGGTTAGTAGTTCAACATTTATATCATTTGAAACTGCAAATGATATAAGAGTTGGAAAAAGATTTAGTTGTAGGTGGATGGATTTATTATCAAAGGTGGTTATATCGGAAAACATGCACTAGAAAATGGTTCAGATATTCGTTTCAAAAAGAATATTGTTCCAACGTCTATCTATGCACTCGATCGAATTAATAAACTTAAAAACTTATGAATATGATTTTTGCGAAAGATAACAACAAATATCATAAAGAACTAGGGTTTGATTGCTCAAGAAGTGGAACAGTGGATACCAGACGCTCATTTAGTAGAAAGAGATGATTTACAATCTTATTCACCTTTCTTCTTTTATTCCATATTTAGTGAAGGCAATACAAGAACTAGATGAAAAATTACAATTTTTAGAAGGGAAGTTAAAAATGGAAAAATAAACCAACAGCTGCAGATTTTTAGCGCAAGAAATCGGCTTGATTTCAAAAGAAAAAAAGCAATTTTGCAAGAAGCCTTGTATAACGCAAACAAGCGTAATCAAGAGTTAGAACAAGAATTAGCACAATATAGAGGGAAAAGAGGTACAATAATATGTCATTAACAGAATATAAAGTAGAAGCTAAAGTGTTTGTCATAGACAAAACAGATGTATCAATCAAGAAAGAATATCCTTATACATTTATTAGACGAAGCTTACCAGGAGATTGGACAGACAAAAAGTGATGAAGCAATCATCAATGCAGTTATAGAAATCGTTAACACTGAATTTGATCCTACTTCAGCAATCGCTAAATTAACGTTACTTCAAAACGAAGTAAAAACAAACAATTGAACATACTAAGAAAAAAATTCAGAAATTGGGCAAAAAGCTTTTGTTGGAATTAGCAGGTCAAGTCACGGAAGTTGTTACAGATATCGAAATCTTAAAAGCTGCAGTTTTCGGAGAAGGTCATGAAACGGAAGAAGAACATTCAGAAACACTCGACAGCACCAACAGTAGCTCCAGTAACACCAACAATTCCAGAAGTTACACCACAACCAACAGCGCCAGTAGCGACTGAACCAACAGCAACGATTCCAGAAATTACTGCACAACCAGTAGTACCAACAATATCAGCAGCAACAATCACTACAACTAATTTGAATATGGAGGTAGAACATCATGAAAGTACAGAAGCAAACATCTCTCAAGGACAACCTACAGGAATTCCTAGCGAAAACACAACTAGCGTTATCCCTAGTGTTCAGTAAAGGAGGTGATAAAATGAAAAATTTAGTAATGTTGATGGCTATTAATATTTTAGAAGGTCGATACGATTACCAAAGTGTACCAAAAAGGCTTAAAATACGAGTTTTAGAACAATTAAAAACTTTCAGGAAAAACAATCAACGAGCAAGGAGAATTAGTAGACTTCAAAGGCTAATTCTCCTTTTTACATGGGGCAGATTCATTCAATCTGCTCCATTTTATTTTTAGGATGTGATGTAATTTGAGTGAGACTATTTTACTTGCCTTGATTCCGACATTAATTCCTGCACTGCTATCTTACGCAACAGTTCGTATTCAAACAGCTAGTAAGAAAGCAACGGATGAATTAAACCAGAAAATCAACAATATTCAAAAGTGTTGTTGAGGAAATAACGGAGATAGGCAAGAGAAACAATAACGATATCGGCGCATTAAACAACGATATCAGTAATTTAAAACATGAAGTCAGCGACTTAAACAAAAGATATCAAGAATCTAAAATCAGATGTAAAACAGTTGAAAAAGATGTAGGGGTTTGTTGGCGGTGGGATTTTAGAGACTGAACGGTATCGTTTGGAAGTTGACTTAACTGCCATTATCAAACGAGGATACAGAACAAGTGATGATACTAGACGTATCACTGCACTTTTTAAAGTCTTATCAAAGTTTAGGTGGCAATGGCTATATTGAAGACTTATTTAACCAATTTATGAAATTACCATTAAAGGAGAAGTGAAATTATGAATGAAGTAACACAAGTGTTTATACAAGGAGTATCTAGTATTTTAGTTATTTTTGATTGGATTAGCTTTTAAAGAATTGAAAAAGTTCCTTGAAACTAAAAGCTGAACACATTAAAACAAAAAAACAGACTTAAAACAATACGAATTGATGAAGAGTATTGCTGCAACAGTTGTACAAGCTGTCGAACAAGTTTATAAAGATGTTGCGGATGCAAGTCAAGAAAAACTAGCAGAAGCAGACAAACGTTTGACAAAAGAATTAGAAGCGAACGGAATTCATGTAGATGAAAATACTAAACGTTTACTAATCGAATCTGTAGTTAACGGAATGAACGAATTAAAAACAATCAATTTTTAGAACACGAAAAGGATAGGCTTATGCTTATCCTTTTTATTTGTATTAGGAGGCATTATGAAGAAAAATTATTAAACGCAAAATTACATATCTCTACTTATTCGAGAGACTTCATTGATTATATTAATCATGAATTTTATTCTCATGATAAGCATAATGCATTTTTGAATTCACAATGGAGCAGCTACCTACTGACAATGTAGTAGCGTTATTCTATTTCCAAAAACGAAACGATACGCAGAAATTAAAGGAACAGTGGAAGATAATAAAGTTACGATTGAGTTTGATACTAGCTTGATTACAACTAATGAAACTGTATGTGGATATATTTACTTTGAAAAAGTAGAGCAATCTGCAGATGTTTGTCGTTTCTGCTTTAATGTAAAAGTTTCTGAAATCGATAAACTGAAGAATGCTCCTGTTGTTGAAAAAGAAACTAGACGATTGATCCCAATGAGTGAAATCGTTACTAAAGCGGAATTACAAGAATTGTTTTAAGACGATTGAGAAAACGGGGGTACTTATAACGATACTGAAATACGTAAATCTATTACCTCAATCGAAGAAAGAGTTCAAACTCTAGAAACAAAACCAGATAATAATACGGTATATGACGACAGCGAGTTAAGTAGACGAGTGTCAGCTTTAGAAACAAAAAGAGGATAAGGATACCGTTTATAATGATGAAGAAATCAAACGTAGATTATCTAATTTAGAAGGTAAAACAGATAATTTCATTTCAGGAGTGTCCGTTAACAAAGAAGGCAACAACGTCACTTTAACTTACAATTATGTTGACGGGCAAGCTAAAAATGTTTCATTCACGGATTCAGATACAATCAATATTGCTTATGATGATAGTGCATTAAAAACACGTTTGAACGATTTAGAAAATCGTCCACAGATTGATGTTTCAGAGTTCGCTAAAAGACTGATATTCCACAAGCTTATAACGATAGCGAGTTAAAGCAGACGAGTATCAGCTTTAGAAACAAAAGAGGATAAGGATACAGTATATAATGATGAAGAAATCAAACGCAGATTATCTAATTTAGAAGACAAAAACAGACAACTTCATTTCTGGTGTGTCTGTTAACAAAGAAGGCAACAACGTCACTTTAACTTACAATTATGTTGACGGGCAAGCTAAAAAATGTTTCATTCACGGATTCAGATACAATCAATATTGCTTATGATGATAGTGCATTAAAAACACGTTTAACTACTTTAGAAGAACGTCCACAGATAGATGTTTCTGAATTCGCTAAAAATCCGAAGTTCCTACTTCTGAATCTGTTGCAAACTTAACTCAAAAAATTCGGAGAACAAGCTAATAAAATACAAGTTTTAGAAACTAAAGCAGGATACGAAATCCATGGAACTGGTATGCCTAACGGTCGTGTTACAGCTCCAATTAGGTACAACTTACGTTGACACAGCAGTGACGAACGGAGCGTTAAAATGGATTAAAGAATCCGGAGATGGCGACAGAGGTTGGAAAATACTAATTGGCGACACTGGTTGGAGAAATCTAAATATCGTTTCAAAAATTAGGTGACTCGTGTTTTTAAAAAATAAGACGTGTGAACAACTAAGTAACGTACCAATTCGGCGGACTGCAATGGGGCTGGTTCGGGATAGTGAGACGTGGTGGTGTTGGATATTTTAGTCAACCAACCGACACAGAAAAGAAACTGTTATATTTTAAAACATGACAATGTACCGCTAGGCTTCAGAACACCTAACTCGTTAATTGGAGCTATATATAACGATAGAGGTACGCCGTACGGGACTTGGTATGTTGGTAATTCTTCAGACGCAAATCACTTAAGATTTCAATTTTTAGATCCAGTTCCAACAGATAGAGATATTGGCGATATTCGAGTGAGTACAATCTCTTATTATACAGATGACGAATGGCCTTCAACCCTACCGTAATTAGACAAGATTATATTAAAACATTATTCAAACAAAGAGGCAGAAAAGCATACGGCGCAACTGCCTCTTATTTTAGGAAGGAAAAAGAAATGGTAAATATTATCAATCATAATATCTTTAATGGAATTGCTGGAGCTAGACCTACCCATGCTCCTGCTTATTATATTCTACATAACGATGCAGGGAGTATGTCTGCAGAAAGTTACATTGATTGGTTACAGCAACGATATGACAATGGAGAATCAGAACGAGGTTTTTGCTCATTACTACATTGACAAAAATAGTATAGCTAGAGTAGAAGAGACTTTTAACGGAACGTGGAGTTGTGCTAACTATAACGCAAATATGAACTCGTTGGGATATGAAGTTTGTCAACAATTTTAGTACAAGTGATGAAGAATTTATTGAGAACGAAAATATGGTTCTTATGCAAATAGCAGAAGATATGGCATTTTACGGAGCTACACCAAATTATGACAATATTAAATTTTCATAATGAATTTAGCGCAACATCTTGTCCAGAACGATCATTAACATTGCATGGTGGCGATAATGATAGTTTGAGAGATTATGTAATTGAAAAATTACTTACTATCAATCCTTAGGTAGTACAGTACAGGAGATGATTGATAATGATACTACTGTACTAGAAGAACGATGGATTGAAACTGTTAGCAGTTGGAGATATCAAACAACTAGCGGTATTCTTTACAATGCATGGAAAGAAATTGAAGGAAAAATGGTATCGTTTCGATGAAACAGGCTACATGATGGCTGAAGAATGGTTCTTTGGTGCTGATAAATGGTATTGGTTGCATGGAGATGGTGCGATGGCTATTGGTTGGCAATTTATTAATAATAAATGGTATTACTTCAATGCTGACGGTGGAATGTATGAAGGCTTCATTAATTATGAAGACAAAGTATACTATCTAGCACCTAAGGATGGGAATATGGTTAGTCGTGAGTGCCGTAATATTGAAGGAGAATGGTACTACTTCAATGAGAACGGTGAACGCTTGGAGAAAAGCTAATATTACCGTGGACGAAAATGGCAGGATTCAATTTTAATTAAATATTTTTATAAAAAAGTTTAAGAATAATAAAAAGTATTGAAATAATTCCATATTCCTGTATACTACAGTTATTAAGTAAGTTGTATATACGGGGGAGTAAATTATGGAAAATAGAATGAAAACACCATTGCTGTATAATTTAATTGATGGTATTAAAAGCCTTAATATTCCTACTTTGACACTAAAAAGAAGAATATGCAAAAACTTACTTTTCTGAAAGTGATTATGATAGATTAAAAAAAGATTACCACAAATCTACAGAAGGTATTCGAAAAGAGGTGTTATCTTTTGCAAGAAGATAACATGCATCTTGTTTCTTCGGAAAAAAAGAAATCGAAGAAGTAGTACAACAAGTGGAAAGATTAGAACCTGAGCAAAGAGCTACAGTGCTTCAAAAATTAGAAATTTATCAAGGAGATTTGCCGCATCCTTCAATCCTAGAGGGTTATAATGCATTATACCCAGAAGCAGCAAAAGAAAATAATTGATAATGGTATTGCTGAAACAGAGTATAGACGAGAACAAGAACGCAAATTCTTATCCGCTCAAATAGCAGAGCGAAAAAGAGGTCAGTATTTAGGATTTACTCTAGCTTTACTTATCATAATCTGTGGATCGTATATGATTTTTAAACGGGAATACAGTAGCGGGTTCAGTATTGTCTGGTATTACAGCAATCGGTATCATAGGCTTATTTACAGGAAATGGGAAAAAAATAAAAAGTAGAAATGTAAGAAAAACTTATTCTAGTATCTAAGAAGGAAAAATTAAAAATAACAACACCCTATCTGCATTGCGGATAGGGTTATTTGTATAATTTTTAAAATAAATATTTTGAGATTATGAACAACATGCAATAGTTTTCATTTTTTTAATTCTAAATAATTTAAACACAAGAATGTGAACATACAAAAAAAGCACTTCTGAATAAAGTTTAAAAAAATGTGGGCAAATGGTGGGCAAAGTAGCTATAAACGTTGACAGAACAACCATTTATAAACTGGCCGCCGAGTACTACAATTAAGCTAGAAATGTTGCTAAATCAGCGTTTCTAGCTTTTTTTATATAAAAATTTTTGGTGGGCAAATTGTGGACGATTTTATCTACAAAGTTTGTGAATTGAAGAAATATAAAGGGAGGTAAGCAATGGCAATTTTTAGATCAACTTGATATATATCCAAAGGAGTTAATTTCAAAAGGATATTCTGAAGAAGTGAAGTACAAAGTTATAGCTGATAAGAAATACTTTTCTAAAAATCTCTCCTCAATCTTTTACTAAGAAGAAGGAGTTAGAATTGAAATATATTTTCAGTTTTAGAAAAAGAAGTTAAATTTCCAAAAATTAATTGAACTAAGATATGAATCTGATTCTATTCATAGTTTATATGAATGGATTGATGGTGTTGATATTCGAGATTATGTGACACGATTAACAGGTAAGGAACTGTATCAATATGGTATTCAGGCAGGTGAATTTCTAAAGAAAATTCATTCTATTTCTATTGAGGAAGAAGTCAGTCAATTGGGAAGAATATTATGCACAGAAATCAATGAAGAAGATTGATTCTTTTTAGAAAAGCGAATATAAATTTCCCTGAAATTGAAACTTTTATTGACTATATTCAAACTAATCAGTATTTATTACATGATAGACCTATTTCATTATGTCATGGGGATTTTTCATGTGGGGAAATATGATGATAGATTCAAAAACAAAAAGAACTTGTTATGATTGATTTTGGCTCTTTAGAAATTGGTGATCCGATGGAAGAATTTAATCGCATGATTTGGACTGCACAGTTATCTGAGGAGTTTGCAACTGAATTAATTAATGGCTACTTTAATGGAAAAAATATTCCTGATGAATTTTTGGAAATTAATGGCATATTATATGGCATGTGATGTTGTAGGTTCTATTCCTTGGGCAGTAAATTATGGAAATCAAACAGTTACCAATAATGATTGAAAGAGCAAAACTAGTGTTAGATTGGTTTGATGATTTTTGAGCAGGTGATTCCAAAAGTTTTATAAAAAGAGTAGATTTTAAAAAAAGGATGGTAATCTTTAATGGATATTAAACAATACAAAACAAATGTTAGAGCAACCTTGGGGAAGATTCAATATGAAATAACTTTTGCTCAATTAGAGCATTTAAAAAAATAAGAAAAATATTAAATTTTGGTTCCGGTTTTGGTTTAGTAAGTCAATTTTTAGTCAGAAAAAATAATGAAGTGGTTGCGATTGAACCACAGGAAGAAATGTTGTTTGCTTATTCCCAATCATACTTATGAGAAAATTTTTAGGTAGCTTAGAACAAATTGAAAAATTTTGAATCGGAATCTTTTGATATCGTTTTTGTGTCACAATGTACTGGAGTATATTGAAGAAAAATAATCGAGAAAATATCTTTCTGAATTAAAACGTGTATTAAAAAAAGATGGGAAGTTATCTATTATCAAACATAATCAGGTTGGTAAAAATTATGCAAGCAGTGGTATTTTCTAATGATGTAGAACAAGCATTGGATTTATTAAAAAGGAAATGAATTTAAAAAGTGTCTCGTTTAATTCTGGTACAACTTATACTATTGATAAATTATTAGAGATGTCAAAAATGAAATTGGTAAAGTATCAAGCAATTCGTACTTTCTATAGTCTACAGATGAATGAAGTAAAAACTCAAGATAAATGGTTAGAGAAGATGACTGAAATGGAACTTGCAGTATGTGATCTGTATCCTTATAAAAGATATTAGTTTTTACAACATGTATGGCTAATGAAAGACTAGACATTAAATTTTTCTTGTAAGTACTAAAAATCGTGTGGTAGAGTTTTGATTATAGAAGTTAAAGGAGAATGAACATGAATAGAAATGAAGTTATTGAATTACAACATAAACGTTTTGCAGTAAAGAAATATGATCCGAATCGCCGTATTCCAGACGAAGATTGGGATGCATTAGTGGAAAGTAGGACGTTTAGCTCCGTCATCTCTTGGTTTTGAACCTTGGAAAAATGCTTCTATTAAAAAAATGAACAAATGAGAGAAGAGTTTGAAAGAAATGACATGGGGTGGAATTAATAGTTTAGAAGCTGCGAGTCATTTTGTTATTTACCTTGCTCGTAAAGGAGTGACTTATGATAGCCCTTATGTTGCAAAAGTTGATGAAGGAAGTAAAAATCGTGATTATGATTCAACTTCACGATTTGCTGCTCGTGTGAAGAGTTTTCCATGAAATCGATGCAACATTAAATGATGAAAGAACATTATTTGATTGGGCAAGCAAAACAAACGTATATTCAGATGGCAAATATGATGTCTGCTGCAACACTTCTAGGAATTGATTCTTTTACCGATTGAAGGGTTTAACAGAGAAAAAGTAGAAGCCTATTTAAAAGAAAAAGGTATTTTAAACACGGATGAATTTGGCGTGTCCGTTATGGCAAGTTTTGGATATCGTGATCAAGAGATTACTCCTAAACTTCGTTGGAATAAAGAGGAAATTTATGAGGTAATTGAATAATTTGTAATTTCAACTTTAAACTGTTTAAAGGAATAGTAGAATTTCTTTGGACAGTTTTTAATTTTTAGAATATTTTTGTCTCAATACAAAAATAGTGTAGTTTGTAGAATCAAAAATGTCATTGAAATAGCATATTAGAATTATTTAAAAATCAGATTAATTCCGAAAAAAATAATCAAAATTCTATTTTTGCGTAAAAGATATTTTGCTGTTTTTATTATTTTCCAAGTGATTTTCTGTAAAAATTATCTACTAATTTTAGCTGTGAGTTTGTGAAAAAGTTTGTGAATAACAACCGATTCACAAATAGATTTTCGTATTTTTGAAAAATTTTAACAAATCTTAAGAAATTTTAAAAGTCAATTTTCTGCTGCACAAAAATAATGATAAAAAAATGATATATTTTCACATCAAATAAAAAAATTTAAAACTTTCTTTTGAAAGAAATACTTAGAAATGAAAACAATTAGTGAAAGTTAATATTTCGGATTAATTCTTATTTTAGGTTAATTTTACATATTTTCAAAAGAAATATTTCTATAAAAAAATCAGAAAAATTCTTGAAACACGTTTCCTGTTATTCTATAATTAAGGTAAAGAAAAAAATAGGAGGGATTCATATGTGTAGTATAGAGAAATTAGTTTTGGAAATTCAAAACAGGGAATAATGAAGAAGCTTTTTCCCTTTTTAATAGGAAAGATTAAACCTTTGATGTATAGCATTTTATTATCGTCATTTTTATTACTGTGTTGAATTAGAAGATTTTATTCAAGAAGCTAGTTATTTATTGTTTTACACGGCAAAGAAATTTGATTTCAAAAAGGTAAAGTATTTATTTCTTATTATGAACGTGCGTTAAAAACTATGCTATACAATTAGTACGTCATGAACATAGAGAAAGAGTTGTTCCCGGTTCTTGCTTATGTAAGTATGATATTTCTAATCTTAAGTATCATGTGTCTGTTGAAGAAGAATTTTTATTAAAAAGAAGAAATTCCAAATTATTGGCATTCTCTATCTCCGTTTGAAAAAGCAGTATTATTTCATTATATGAAAGGATATACATTTGAAGAAATTTCTGAAAAATCAAATAAATCTTTATCAGCCATTAAGAGTGCATTTAATCGTTGCCATAAAAAAATTCAAATTGTTTTACGACAAAATACAGGAAGAAGAAATGTAAAATGATAGCTAACTTTTACAGACAACTTTCTCTAGATTACTACAGGGACTAATATTTATTATTGCTCTATTGTATGATATACTATATAAGGTATATATGGTGTCTTTTAGGACACAAAAGGAGGACCAGTTGTGGTTGCATTAAGTTTAAGAGCACAAAAATATTGGAATTGATTTAGGTACAGCCAATACAATTGTCTATCTTGAAAATGAAGGAATTGTGACACGTGAACCATCAGTTGTCGCAAAAAAATACAATTACTGAAGAAATTATAGCCGTTGGGCAAAAATGCATTTGATATGATTGGTCGTACACCAGAAAATATTGTGGCAGTTAGACCAATGAAAGACAGTGTTATTGCAGATTATAATACAACAACAGCTATGTTAAAATATTTTGTACAATCAATTGTCAGTCGTTCTTTCTTTAAACCGATTGTAATGATTTGCGTCCCAAGTGGAATTACGGATGTTGAAAAAAGAGCAGTATTAGATGCTACTAAATATGCAGGTGCTAAAGAAGCATATGTTGTTGAAGAACCATTTGCAGCAGCAGTAGGAGCAGGCTTACCAGTTCAAGAGCCAACAGGAAGCATGATTGTAGATATTGGTGGAGGAACAACAGATGTAGCAACAATTTCATTAGGTGGAATTGTTAATAGTCAATCTATCCGTATCGGTGGTGACGAATTAAATGAAGCGATTATTTTACATGTTCGTAAAAAAATATAATTTATTAATTGGTGAAAGAACGGCCGAAGATTTAAAAATTCAATTAGGATCAGCTTCAGTTGAAAAAGCCTCTGCTTATGGAAGTATGCAAGTTCGTGGACGTGACATGGTTACTGGATTGCCAAGAATTATTGAAGTTGAAGCTGTTGAAATTGCAGAAGCAATGAGTGAAATTATTACGCAAATTATTGATGCCGTAAGAGACGTTCTTGAACAAACTCCACCAGAAATTGCATCAGATGTCATTGATCATGGTATCGTATTAACAGGTGGTGGTGCCTTGTTAAGAAATTTAGCAGAAGTAATTTCTGACTATACTCAAGTACCAGCCTTTGTAGCAAATGATCCATTGGATTGTGTAGCATTAGGAACTGGAAAAATTTTTAGCAAATCCGCTATTAATGAAAAATAATGAAAAGGAGATTGAACAGTGAATCCAATATTTTCGAATAAGAAATTAATTGGTTGGGTTTTTAGGTGGGAATTGTAACACTTTTTACTCATTACCTTTTTCACTCACTGTTGGTAGTACTATTGTTTCGCAAGGTGTCAATGATGTGACGAATATTTTTAGGAAGAATGCTTGCGTATCCTGCCAATAGTGTTAATGATTTTATGGAAAGTATTTCTAATTTGACAAATACTTATCAAGAAAAATCAGACGTTAAAACAAAAAGTAGAAACAATCTATGAATTAGAAGTTCAACTAAATGACTTAAAAAGATAATGAAAAATGAAGGAAGCATTGAAGTTACAAGATACTTTAAACGACTATACTTTAATTAACGCAACAGTCATTGCAAGAAATCCAGATACTTGGAGAGATATTGTTACGATTAATAAAAGGAGCAAAATGATGGATTAATTCCTCAAATGTCAGTTATGAGTGATAATGGTCTAGTAGGTAAAGTATTAGATGTAAATCCTACTAGTGCAAGAGTTGCATTATTATCGAATAATGATAATACATTAGTTCGTGTTGCAGCGATGATTCAAGGAGAAAAAAAGAATCGATTTATGGAACATTAACAGGGTATGACCATGAAAAATATTTTAATTATGAGTCAAATTCAAGCAACTCAAGAAATTAAAGTTGGAGATAAAGTTGTTACATCCGGTTTAGGAGGCGTATCTCCAAGCTCGTTATATATTAGTACAGTTGAAGAAGTAGCAATGGATCGTTTTGGATTATATAAAGAAGTTCGTATTAAACCAGCAGCAGATACAAATGATGTTCGTTATGTAACAGTGGTGAAGCGAACAAGTGAAAGTAGGACTGAATAATGCATACTTCGAAGCGTATTTATTGGTTACCCATTTTGATGATTATTGCTTTTCTTATTGGACGGAGTTATCATGAATCATTTTTTTCTGTATTTTTGATTGAATCGGGATATACTCTTGTTCCTAGAATTGTGGTGATTACATTAATCTTATTAACTTTTTATTATTGACCATTCAAGTATGTTTTTGGTTTTGCAGTAATGGTTGGATTTATGTATGATAGCTACTATTCTGGTATTTTTAGGAGTTTATATGGCAATTTTTGCTGTTATTATTCGACTAATCGGTCATATAAGAGGGAAAAATTAGTATTAATCCATTTACGTTAGGATTAGCTTTTAATTTTCTTATTAACGATTACTGAAACAGGAGTATATATCATTTATACATTAATAGGGATTCAACATCTTTCAGTACAACAATTTTTAGTCCAACGTTTAGGTTCAAGTTTAGTATTAAATCTTGTTCTGTATTATTTATTATATATCCCTTTGAAAAAAATTTGCTTTATGGGTACAAGCTGGAATTTCTCATGAGAAAAATTTCATTGCGTGCAACTCGTAGAAATCAAGGAAATTCTTATCATTATCATTAACAAGAAGTCGGCTATATGCCGGCTTTTTATGTACTGAACATATGTGCGAAAAAAAGTAGAAGAAAAACGTTATAGTTATGTTATAATAAGTTTGGAAAAAGGAGGTATGATGATGAGCAATTTATACGATACAGCGAATCAATTAGAACGTGAACTTCGTCAATCAGATGAGTTTGCTGCAGTGAAAGAGGCTTTTGAAGCAGTACAACAATCAGAAGAAGCAAAAGCTTTATTTGAAGAGTTCCGTGATATGAATGTAAAATTCCAACAAAAACAAATGAATGGTGAAGAATTGACTGAAGAAGATATGGATTATGCAAAATGATTTATATCAAAAAAAGCAAGTTCTAATGAATCTATTCAAACATTAATGCAAGCAGAACAACGTTTAAAATGTGATGATGCAAGATATTAATCGTATTTTAACAACTTCATTGCAAGAATTATATCAATAATTACATTGATCGAAACGGTCTTATTGATTTTTTTAGCCTAATGAAATCAAATTCATAATGGACTAGAAGTGAATAGATCGTTTTTTTATTTTTACAGATAAGGAGTTTTTATGATTCGCTTTTATTCATTGTGCCGATATACATTTAGGAAGTCCATTTACAGGACTGCAACAAAAAGATAGTACGATAGCATCTCAAGCAATTGAAGCTACTAAAAAGCTTTTTAACGTTAATAGAAACAGCCATTGAATCTCATGTTGATTTTATTCTAATTTCAGGGGACATATTTGATTCAAGCCAACAACATATCCAAGAAAAAACTCTTTTTAAAAAGAACAATTTCAAAGATTGGCTCAAGCAGGTATTTATACTTATTTAATTCATGGGAATCATGATTATGGAAGGTTTAATGAAGAGTGGAATAATGAGTTTGTAAAAAGTTTTTTTAAAAAGGACGTTTCAACGGAAATACTGACCACTGTATCTGGTGAAAGTGTTGCTATTAGTGGATTTAGTTATGAAACAAGATGGATAACTCGAGCCGATGGCTTTTGCAATTTCCAATGAAAAATGAATTAGTGGATTATCACATTGGAATGTATCATGGTCAAACACGTACAACATCCGATTCATCTGGCGCTTATGCTCCATTTAAAGTGAGTGACTTAGAAAAGCTTCATTATGATTATTGGGCTTTAGGACATATTCATAAAGCAATGGATTTAGATGATAATGGAAGAATTGCATATTCTGGAACGATTCAGGGAAGAAGTTTTAAGGAAGTTGGTGAAAAAGGATTTTATTTTGTGACTTTAGATAAAACTTTATCAATGAAAAAGAATTTGTGTCTTGTCATTCAATCGAATGGATGGAAATGGCATTTGAGTGTGAAGAAATTTCGTCAGTAGAATTTATTGTAGCAGAGTTATATCGTCATATTGCAAAAGAAAAATGTGGAATTCGGACAAGATATATTTATTAAAATATGTTCTTAAAAGTAAGTAGAGAATTTAATCAATCATGGTTGAAATTAATAGAAGATATATTACAAAAAAAGAAATTGAAAAGAACTACATAAATTTACATGTAATAGAAATGGAAATTGAATATCAATCCTTTCAAAGAAAAAGAATCAGTTATGGATTGAATTATTAGAGGATGAAGAAAGTCATCAAAATCGATTTCTCGAAATTCAAACGATTGCGATGCAACATTCATTGTTGGCAAAATATTTTTCAAAAAGAAATGAGTAGCGAATCATTTCAACATAAAATCGTTCAAAGAGCAAAAAGTTTAATTGAAACTAATAGGGAAGTAGGTGATGAAAATGTACATTAAGCAAATAGAAATTTATGGATATGGTAAATGGTCAAAAAGTAAAAATGGATTTTCATCATCAACTACAAATATTTCAGGGAAAAATGAATCGGGAAATCAACGTTACGTTCTTTTTATTCAACATATGTTATTTGGCTTTCCAAAAGAAAAATTGCTGGAAAATACCTATATGAACCGATAAATGGGGGAATGATGGGAGGAAAAAATTTGGTTAGAAGAAACAACTGAAGGTTCATTAGTCGTTGAACGAATGATAAAAAAATGGAAAATTATATTTTCGATGCGAAACAAATTTAGGGAAAAAAGTTTATCAGAAGATAAATGGAAAAAAATGATTTCTTCAATAGATGAGAAACAATATGTACAAGTTTTTGGATTTAATAAAGAGCAATTAGACCAATTTCATTTTTTTCTTCAATAGAGGAGATGGATCAGTTTCTCTATAGTGTTAGTGTAACGGGTAGTGAAGAGTGGATGAAATTATCGACGAAAATTACAAAAAGCAAGCTGATTCAATCTTCACTCCTAAAGCAGTGAAAAGAGTGATTAATCAGCAATTACAACAATTAGATTTTACAAATGGGGAAAATTGAAGAGTTAGCACAAAATAATGATGTATATGAAGAAATACTTCAAAAAATCTGAAAAGATGAAGGAAGAAATCCAGAGTCTTTCACAGTTGATTCAGAAAAAACAAGAAGCAGAAAAGAAAACTTCAATTATTACAATCTCATTGGAGCAGTTATGAAAAATGGATAGAGTTAAGAAATAAGATTCATTTTAATCAGGAAGATTCTTGGAATCCAGAGTGGAAATACGAACTAGAAAGAAGTCGAATGGATTCTGAATGGAATGAGCAACAACTTCAACAATTACAACAGGATTATCATTTATGGAAAGAGAAACATCAAAAATCAGCAACAATTAAAAAACAGATGAAAGATGGTCTCAGTTATTAAATATTTCTTTGATGGAAGAAGAAATTGAAGAAAAAGATACTGCTTAGAAAAAATTAAAATTAGAAGTAGAAGAATTGCAACAAAAATATTTTAAAAGAAGAAAAAAATGTGGAACATTCATCATGAATTTCTACCAATAGAAATACCAGAACATGAACTGGAACGATTAAAAAGAAAAAGATTCATCATGAAAAATCTCTGAAATTTGCAGAAATGGAATTAGATAGTCGAATAAATCGTCTAAAAAGAAGAACAAGAAAAAAATTAAGAGTCACTCTGAAAAACAAAAATAGCAACCATCATCGATTGAATGTTAATGGATTGTTGATGTTTAGTGGAGTAGTGGTTATTCTTTCTTCTCTGATGTTATTTACAAATCCTTTGTTAAAAAGCAATTGGAGGAGTCATTGGTTTAATAATCAGTTTATTCAGTTGGATATATGGGAAAAAAATCTGTCCATCCGAATCAGATTAAGGACTATTTCTCAAAAAAGATTAGAAGAAATTTCTGTTGAATTAGCAGAATATACGTTACAAAGAATAAATAATAAAGAAAAAAACTCGAGGAAATTTCACAGGAATTAGTTAGTTGGAGAAATAACTATGGATATGCTGACTCCAAAAATATCAGTAGAACAACTTTGTCAAGGAGATGTTTTAAAATCTCTTCGATACTTTTGTTAAACAGGCTCAAACAAAAGAAGAATCACTTCGACAAATGGAAAAAGAATTCATGCAATTACAGAAGAATTGGCAGTGGGTTTTTGAACTAAAAAGAAGCTATTCCTCAAACGATTGAATTAGAATGGAAATTATTAAAAAATCATTCAAGAAGTTCAAAAATTCTTACCAAACAGAAATGATTCAGATGAATGAAGGATTAAAATTACAAGAACAAATCCATCAATTGTATCGCGAAAAACAAGTGTTAGAGGAACAATTAGTAGCATTATTGAAGACAGCGAAAGTTCAAAAATATGGAGGAATTTTTATCAAAAAAAGAAGCAAACTATGAAGCAAATCGATTGCTTATTCAACAATATACTCAAATCAAACAAGCATTAGAACCATATTTAGAAGAACTTAAAAAGTTACAAAAATCAAGAAGAATTAGAGGGAAAAATGAAAGAGACGCATCAATCATTAGTCACACTTCTTCAAAAATCAAATCTTATTAGAAGAACAAGCAAAAAAATTTTACAACAAATTCAACATCTAGCAATAGATGGAACATACCATGAACAAGTGATTCAATTTGAATTATGGAAGGCAGAAGTAGAAGAACAATTAGTGGAATGGGCAAGTTCTTTATACGCTTCAAAATGGATTTTAGAAAGTTTACAAAACCAGTTACCGACTCAAACAGATGAAGTGATTAAAGTAGCGGGTCATTATTTTAATCGATTAACCCAAGGTAGATATCAAGCTATTCAAATGAAAAATATGAAAAATAGCTGTACAAAAATAATGAAAAAACAGTGGTTATTTGCGAGCGAATTATCAAGAGGAACTTTAGATCAATTATTAGTGAGTCTTCGATTGGCATTTATCGGTAATCTATCTTCTAAAGTTCCATTACCGGTGTTAATCGATGATAGTTTCGTGAATTTTGATAGTGAACGTAAACAGATTATGTTACAATTAATTAGAGAGCTTTCAAGTAAAGTACAAGTCATTTATTTTTCATTAGATGATGAGCCATTTACAATTGCTGAAACACAAGCTAATGTAATAAGGTTACAAAGATAGAAAGAAGAGGAATTCATGGTAAAAAAATTATATGATTATACAGTAGATGAACCGTTGGAGTTGTTTTTTTATTAATAAAAACAGCTGATGTGAGATTAGCAAAAGAATGGAAAACCATTTTTTTAGCTTTTACATTCCAAGATAAGTCAGGGCAAATGGATGGAAAAATATTGGTCTGCAACTCCAGAAGAAATTGAACGATTTTTCATCAGGAAGTATTGTTTATCTTGTAGGTAAAAGAGAAATTTTTAATGGGATGCCACAAATTAAAAATTACAGGACTTCGTTTAGCTAGACCTGAAATGGGAGAACCAAGTGATACTTCAGATTTCTTAGAACATGCTCCAATGAAAAGAGAAGAAATGGAAACAGAATTAAATGCAATTCTATTTGAAATCATTAATCCAGTGATGCGAAGAATTGTACATAAAAATTTTTAGGGAAGTACCAACAAGACTTCTTCGAATACCCTGCAGCTAAACGTCACCATCATGCTTTTTGCTGGTGGATTAAGTTATCATACTTTATCGATGTTACGCTTAGCTAAAATCCATTGCGGAACAGTATCCAGAAGTCAATCGTTCATTATTATTATCAGGGTGTTCTACTACATGATATTGGGTAAAAATTATTGAATTATCAGGAGCTGTTGGAACAGAGTATACCCTCAAAGGTAAATTAATGGGGACATATTGTTTTTAATGGATGAAGAAATTACAAAAAGCCTGTGAAGAATTAGATATTGATCAAAAGTCATGAAGATGTTGTTTTATTAAAAACATCTAGTATTAGCTCATCATGGTAAATTAGAATATGGTTCCCCAGTTCGTCCATTATTATTAGAAGCAGAAATTTTTACATCATGTTGACTTTAATGGATGCGAGTGTTACAATGATTACTTCAGCATTACAAAAAGACAGAACCAGGACAATTTAGTGAACGAATTTTTGGATTAGACAATCGAACATTTTTATAAACCACATACTGTAGAGTAGAAAAATAAAAAGTCTGTTTTATCAGACTTTTTATTTTTTTAAAAGCAAAAACTATTTACAAAAATCAAAAAAAGAGGTATATGATATGAAATGTAATTAAAAATATTACATATAAAGAAAGGTGATTCATATGTCAAAAAAACGTAAAAAAATATTATTATTGGGTTTGGTAAAGCAGGTAAAAACTATCGCTGCTTACTTAGGAACACAAGGAGAAGAAACTGTTTTAATTGAAAAAAATCTCCTGTAATGTATGGCGGAACATGTATCAATGTTGGATGTATTCCAACTAAAAAATTGCAACAGCAGCAGCTCGTAAAAAAATATAGCCAAGAAGATGCAGCTAGTTATTATCAAAAATCAATTCAAGAGAAAAAGCTTTTAATTGCAGCATTAAATCAAGCAAATTATCAAAAAGTAAATTCAGCTCCAAATGTAACAATCGTAGATGGATTTGGACGTTTTGTAGATGAACATACAGTTGCTGTAGATACAGCTAATGGAGTAGAAGAATATGTAGCAGAAAGAATTTTTCATTAATACTGGTGGTACTCCATTTATCCCACCAATCGAAGGATTAAAAAGTTGGAGGACCAATTCATACAAATGAAACAATTATGGATTTAGAAGAATTCCCAGAAACAGTTGTTATTGTTGGTAGTGGATTTATCGGATTAGAATTTGCAGCAACATATGCACAATTTGGATCAAAAAGTAACAGTAGTAGATGTATTCGATGCATTTTATTCCTCGTGAAGATGATGATGTTTCTGCTGCAGTTAAAGAACGTTTAGAAGAAATGGGCGTTACTTTTGAATTAGGAATTTCTGTTAAAAAAAGTTGAAACAGAAGGTAACAAAGCAACTGTTTACTATGCTAAAAAATGATGAAGAAAAAAAGTACTTGAAGCAGATGCAGTTTTAGTAGCAACAGGTAGAAAACCAAACATTCAAGGCTTAGATTTAGAAAAAGCTGGTGTTGAATTATCTGAACGTGGTGCTATTAAAGTAAATGAATTTTTACAAACAAATAAAACCACATATCTTTGCATTAGGAGATGTAAATGGTGGACCTCAATTTACATTTATCTCATTAGATGACTTTAGAATCGTGAAAAACTTCTTAGCAGGAAATAAAGAATATTCAACTAAAGAACGTTCATTAATTCCTACTTCAACATTTATTAGCCCTACATTATCAAGTGTTGGTTTAAATGAAAAAAGCAGCCCAAGCAGCAGGAATTCCTGTGAAAAGTTGCTAAATTACCAATGGCTGCTGTTCCAAAAGCAAAAAAATTTTTAGGGAAACCAAGTAGGATTCTATAAAGTTTTAGTACATGAACAAACAAATGAAATTGTTGAGGCAACATTATTTGCGGAAGAGTCTCATGAAGTAATTAATATCATTGCTACTGCTATTAAAGCTAAAATTACCTTATACAGCTTTACGTGATCAAATCTTTACTCACCCAACAATGGCAGAAGCATTAAATGATGTATTTGGATTAATCAAATAGAGGAATCGAAATGGGAAACGACTTTATAGTGATCATCCATTGTTTAACCTATTTATCTGTTCATAGTGATAGAAGATTTTCAAGCCAACAATTAGCGCATAATGCATGTAGTAATCCTGTCATTGTTCGAAAAAGTGATGAGTTTAGCCTCTTCTAAAGGATATGTAGATGTTGTTAATGGAGTTAATGGAGGATATAAGATTCAAGTAGATCCAAAAGAGATTTCATTAGGAGATTTATTTATGCTAGTAGGCGAAGATAAACGATTGAAAAAAACAATATCAATCAACTTTGGATGAAGTTTGTCTAGTTGCGAATCATATTTGTGGAGTTTTTTTCAGACTTACAAGAAGAACAAATTCAAAATCAAATAGATTTTTTTATCAAAAAAACAGAGTATACTAGATGTTGTACAACGGTTACAAAAAAAGTCTGAACAAGTCGAAGTTTAGGATTATATTGAAGGAGTGAGTTGAATGGAATTTGTAAAAAGAAGAAAATGCATTTAGACATTATAATGCTGTAGGTGAAGTGGATGCTGAAATTACATTTCAAGTTGAAAAAAAGATGTATTAATTGCTGATCATACTTTTGTAGATCCAACTTATAGAGGACAAGGAATTGGAAAAATTACTAGTCGATAAATTAGCGGATTATGCAAGGGAAAAATCAGAAGAAAAATCCATCCAACATGTTCATATGTCGTTAATTTATTTAAAAAAATATGACGAATATAGTGATGTGAAAAATATAAAAAAATGTTAAAGTTCGTAAAAAAATAACATAAAAAAATTCATAATTTCTTCATAATTAACCTTTATGATACAGCCATACCCAATAAAACACCTAAGGTTTACTTTCTCCCAAATAAAAAAATGAACTCCCAACATTTTTTTATTAGTAAACCCTCCTAACCTTTTCCCGTTGTTAGAAATAGCAACGGGTTTTTGGTTTTATAATTTCTTACAGAATGATTAAATTTTTATCATAAGTGTTGGAAGTTTTTGAAAAAGAAATAGTATAGTTAATTATTATAGAAGAAAAAAAGGAGAATTTATGGCAAATCATTATTATACAAAAAAATCCAGATAGCATTAGCCAACAAAAACATTGGACATATCGCTTAAAAGGAAACACTCTTTCTTTTACAAGTGATAATGGAGTTTTTCTCAAAACATACCGTTGATTTTGGTAGTGAATTATTAGTTGAGTCTTATGATATTCCTGAGCAGTTTCAAAAGGCAAGTTTATTGGATATTGGCTGCGGTTATGGTACGATGGGACTTGCTTATGGAAAAGCTTATCCTGAACTATCCATTGAGATGATTGATGTCAATGAACGTGCATTATTATTAGCAAAAAGAAAAATGCACTAAAAAAATGGAATTCATAATGTCGAAATTCATGAAAGTAATTTATATGATGCTGTAAAAATCTCAATATGAAATCATTATTAGTAATCCGCCGATTCGTGCTGGAAAAAAACAGTTGTTCATACAATTTTAGAAAAAAAGCATATGATTATTTAGCTGAAAAATGGACAATTAGTCATTGTTATTCAAAAAGAAACAAGGAGCTCCAAGTGCTCAAAAAGAAAAATGGAAGAAGTATTTGGTAACTGTAGAAAGAATTCAATGGGATAAAGGATATTGGATTTTTAGTAAGTACAAAAAAATTTAAAGGAGATTGTTATGACAAGAACAGAAGAGATGAAAAAAAGAAAAAAAGAAAAAGGCTTTTAATTGGAGAATATGGCTGGCAGGACTATTATTTATTATTGCCGGGGGTACTATTTGCAGCTGGACCAATTCGTTCCTATATGCTAGCACAATTCCAACAAGAACATACACAACAATTAAGTAAAGTAACAGCAGCCGAAGTAAAAGAAAATGAGACTCAGGAAGCTGAGTTTGACTTTTCAACGGTTGAACCTTTAGATTTACAATCAGTTGTAAAAAGCTAAAATGGATACTTCTAAGTTTTTAACTTTAGGGGCAATTGCTGTTCCAAGTGTAAAGTTAAATTTACCAATTTATAAAGGAATTTCTAACCCAGTATTATTAGCTGGAGCTGGAACAATGAAACCTACTCAAAAATGGGAGAAGGTAATTATGCATTAGCGAGTCATCACTATTTTTCAGATGAACGTTTATTATTCTCCATTAATTAAATTAAAAGTTGGCGATAAAAATCTATTTAACAGATATGGAATATGTCTATGAATACGAAACAACAAGTATTGATTTAGTGGAAGCTTATCAAGTAGAAGTGATTTATGATGTACCAGGAAAACGGAAATTACTTTAATTACATGTGATGATTTACAAGCATCTCATCGTTACAGTTTTAAAGGAAAAATTCGTTTCAAAAAACACCAATTAGTGATGTAACTGAAGATGTAAAACAAGCATTTAATATTGATTTTTACAACATTATAAAAGGTAGGTGGAGTGATTGGCGACTATTCAAGATATTGCGAAAAAAAGCTGGTGTGACGAAGAGTACCGTTTCAAGATATTTAAATGGCGGATCGATTAGTTTAGAAACAGCGCAAAAAAATTGAAAAAGTTATTAAAGAAGAAAAATTATACGCCAAGTCCATTTGCTCGAAGCTTAAAAGCAAAAATTTAGTTCTATGATTGGTGTGATTGTACCAAGAGTAGATTCAGCTGCCACTGCTCAGACATTAATGGGGATTGATGAAGTTGTTGAAGAATTAAACTATGAATTCATTATGAATAATGCCCGACAAGATAGTAAAAGAGAAATTAAAAGCCATTGAAACTTTTGCTCGAAATAAAAGTCGCCGGTATTATCTTAATTGCTACAGAGATTACTTCAGAACATATTAAAGCTATAAAAACAATGTTCAGTTCCTGTTGTAATTGTTGGACAAGAACATGATGAAATTCATAGCGTAGTTCACGATGACTATCTAGCAGGATTTGAGTTAGTTCAAAAAACTTGCAGAATTAGGTTACTATGAATTAACTTATGTGGGAGTTTCAAAACGAGATCATGCAGTTGGAGTTGTTCGAAAAGAAGGGATTTTTGCTGGAGCAAAAAGCTCATCAATTTGAAAAAATTGAACAACTAGAAGGAGATTTCTCATCTCAAAAAGCGTTGAATATCGGGATGGAATTATTTAAAGATCAAACACATTCTTTAGTCATTGCAGCAACTGATAAGATTGCAGTAGCTTTTAATGAAAAGCCGCTCAACAATGTGGTAGAAAAATACCTGATGAAGTTGCGATTGCGGGTTTTTGGTGGATATGAAATTGGACAATTTATGAATCCAACATTAACTACGGTTGAATATCAGTTTAAAGAAGCTGGAAGAGTCTCGATGAAAGTTTTTAGAAAAATTAATTCGAAATATTCCTTGCGAGATGAAAACGACAATTCCAGTTCATGTAAAATTAGGAGAAAGTACAAAAAGCTAGAAATTAGGGAAAATGCCTAATTTCTAGCTTTTTTTATAAGGTTCAACATGAATATCTATGAAATTGATTCCGAAGTGTTCAGCAAGTTCTGTTTCGATTTCTTCTGTTATTTCATGGCTTCTCCATACTGTTAAATTAGGATCCATACAAACCGTTAAATCTAAATAAATATTAGAACCATATCGTCTAGCTTTCATTTCTTCAATACTTTTTAACTTCTGGGTGGGAAAGTATGAGAGGTTTATATTCTTTCATTTCTCCAGGTTCAAATCCATCCGTTAATTGGAAGGTACTTTCGCTGAAAACATCATAAGCAGTTTTAAAATCATAATCCCAACAACAAAAAGCCATCACTCCATCTAACCAAGTGACACCTAAACTTGCTGCAAAAATGGCAATAGAAGTAGAAATACTTGTTAAAGGCATCACTATAATTATCTTTTGCTGCTGCTCTTAAACCGATAGAATTTATTTTTAGCTAGCGAATGGTTAAACCGATAAACTCCATAAATAATCATACCAGAAATAAATCCTACTATAGCAGTAATAAGTGATGGAAGTTCGGGATTTGGATTCATGATAGTATGCCAAGCATTTCTAATAACTTCTATCCCGATAATACACATAATGAAAGAAGTCATTAAACTCGCAATAGTTTCAAATTTCCAATGTCCATAGGGGTGATTTTTTTATCAGCAGGTTTTTGTGAAATTTTTTTAATCCGATAAATACTAAAATAGAAGATAAAACATCTGTTAAATTATTTAAACCATCTGCAAAAGAGTGCTTGAGAAAAAAATAATTTTTCCAAATACTAACTTACTAGTGGAAAGTAGGATATAGGTGATGATGCTAAGGATAGCTCCTCTTTCTGCCTGCTTTTAATCGTTGGGTAGCGTTCATGTTATTTCCTCAATTCTGTAAAAAGTTATTATAAGATTATAACAAAAAGAGTAAAAATAAAAAGAAAATGCTATAGAAGGTAGTTTTGCCTGAAAAATATGTATGAAAATGACATAAGAAATCTTTTCTTTTGACTATCTCTTGAGGAATTCTTTTGGTATAATGAAATCAATTGAAACGAAAGAGAGTGAAGTAAATGGCAACAGCATTAATTGTATATGCTAGTTTAACAGGAAACACAGAAGAAATCGCAGATATTTTTAGCAGAATCATTAGAAGAACAAGGAGTAGAAGTAGATATTAAAGAATGTACTTCTGCTACAGCAGATGAATTTCATGACTATGATATTTGTGTAGTCGCAACTTACACTTATGGTACAGATGGTGATTTACCAGATGAAATCGTTGATTTTTTTATGAAGAATTAGAAGAAGAAGATTTATCAGGAAAAATCTATGGAGCATTAGGTTCTGGAGATACATTCTATGATAAATTCTGTCAATCAGTATTAGATTTTGATGAACAATTTGCTAAGACTGGTGCTACAAAAAGGTGCAGAAAATGTATTAGTTGATTTAAATGCGGAAGAAGAAGATGTGAAAAAAATATCGAAGCTTTTTGCGAAAAGTTTAGTAGAAAAAAATTAGGATAAAAGAGAAGGTAACAGTTTGGAAAAAGAACTGTTACTTTTTATTTATGGAGAAAAAAGATGTATCAGACAATTGAAGGGATTGCGGAATATTTAGAAGTAGATATTGCGTATGTGTTATATTTAATTCGTGAAAAGCAAATTTCTACGATTACCGTAGATGATGAAGTTCTTATTAATCGTTCTCAATTTGACTTTTTATTAAAACAACGTCAAAAAAATGATTGAAGAATATCAAAAATACTTAGATGAACCAATTCCGGAAGATATTGATATTAAGGATGAGGATTAAAAAGAGGTGTTGTATGAAAGGGAAAAAGTTTCGAACTATGAATTGTTTTTGATTTAGTGTTTATTCTTGCGACAAGTGGGGTTGTTGGGATTTTACATTCCACTCCAGAGCATATCGTAAGTTTTTGAAAAGGATTTTAAGTTTTGTCGTTTCTACTTTATCTATTTGGCATGTTTGTCTATTTGAAAAACTCCAAGACGGTGAAACCGTCTTGGAGTTTTCCACATTTAGTGGAACAGAATGCAATTAATTACGATTTTAACAGTGGGAGAACTGGTTATTGCGATTATTAAAACGTATCCATTGTCAGAACATTTCCTTTTGTCAATCGTTACATTTGTAATGGTTGGATTTTTTTATTCGTTGCTTATGTTTATCAAACGGCGATTCGAATGAATCATCATCAAGAAGTTGCAGGAGCACCGTTAGTCTATTTACATATTGCTATTTTAATTGCTATCAACATGATAACGGCTGGAGTTGAGATGTATTATGAGGGGCAGTTATTACATATAGGAGTTTCAATGATTCTAGTTGGAATTACGGTTTTTATTTATGTTTATTTGGAACAACGAGATATAACAAAGCGGAAGTGCAATTAACGAGGAAAAATTGTAAAAAGGATATATACTGGTATATTTGATTTGTACAACACTTGCTATCATCTTTAACAGAAATACAGAAATTTTTTTATTTAGTTTTGGCGATACAGACCATTTTAATGATTTTTTTATTTCAGAAGATAATAGAAGAGTAGAAGACTAAAAAAGATGTAACAGACAATTGAATGGATTGTGTAAGTGTTATATTTAATTCGCAAAGAAAATTTCTACGATTACAGTGGATGATGAAGTCCTCATTATGAAGTGACCCCAAAAAGTCTAACTTTTTGGGGGTCACTTTGCTTTTAAATTATACTTTTTCTTAAACATTTGATAATTTCTTGTGAGTAATTTTCATCAAAAAAATTTCATAGAGTAGCTCCCTAGAATCATGGAAAAAGTAGTAAAAAAATAGTTGTTATCCTAGTTGATTAAAAAATCCCTGATTTCCTCATCTTTTTATAAAAATAATATATAATTTTCCCCTCTCTTCTAGTGTCCAAGATGTTTTGATTGGCTAGTTTACGAAGATGGTGGGAGGCAGATGCCATACTGAGATTTAGTAAACAGGCTATATCACAGACACAGAGTTCTTCAACAGCAAGAAGATAGAAGATGATATTTATCTGCTTATTATCGGTAAATTTTGTTAAAATGCGAAGTGATTTTTGGACTTTTTCCTTTTCAAGGTAGTTCGTTGCGGTTGTAATATTTTGCTGATTTATAACATTCACTTGGCAGATACTATCTTTTTTCATAATATTTTCTCCTAGCCTAATATAGTCCATAGTATGTCAAAACTGTTATTTTCAATCAGGATATATATCCCCAATCCTAAATAAACAACGGCAATAAACCATCTGCTATATTTTTCCAAAGTTTCTCCAACAGAAGGGACTTGTGCCAATTTTTGGGCAGAAAAAACCAAGAGATAAATCATGACTAGAAAGGTAAGTAAAGTCACTATCAAATTCGCTAAATTTAAGGTAATAAAATATGGGACAAAGACACCAATATTGTCAGCGCCACAACTTGCAAAAGTAATCATAGCGACTAGAAAAATCAGGTTTTTATTATCTTTGCGCAAACCTTCTTTGGCAATAGCTTCTCCATCAGAATCTCCTAAAAGCAAAACTTTGAGACCTAGGAAAATTGGAATCAAACCAAGCAAACCTAAAATCTCTTTGCTAGGAATATAATTTAAGACAAATGCAAAAAGCAAACTTAGCAATATTAGACTAACAGAGCCTAGAAATTGTCCTAAATAGATGTTAATGATGTCTTTTCTGCTTTTTCTTTTGGCAAAAAATAACATTAGGATAATAAGTAAGTCTACGGCTGTCCCAGAATACAGGATTATTGAAGTAATAACATTTTGGATCATAAAAACACCTCATTCAAATATTTTTTTGAATGTATTGTAATATTAAACTTTGTAGATGTCAACCTTCAACTCCACCAATATATAGATAAGAAGTTGGTGTACCAAACATTAAAAAAAGCCCTGCCATCGAAATGATAGCAGGGCTTAACTTCAATATCCAAATGATATATTTATCTAAAAAAAGATAGAGTAAATCAATTATTTTAAGTAAGCAGCAGCTTGTGCTCCAGCTTGACGTCCAAAGATGATGATGTCAGCTACAGCGTTACCACCGATACGGTTAGCACCGTGAACTCCACCAGTTACTTCACCAGCAGCGTATAATCCGTTGATAACTGAACCGTCTTCTTTTAATACTTGAGCGTTTGTATTAATTTTTCAAACCACCCATTGTATGGTGAATACCAGGTGCGATTTGGATTGCGTGGAATGGACCAGTTGTTAAGTCGTGATCCATAGCAGTTGAGCGACCAAATTCGCTATCTTTTTTTATCAGCAACAGCTTTGTTCCAAGCTTCTAAAGTTGCTTTTTAAGTTTTTCAGCAGGTACACCAATTTCTTTTTGCTAAACCTTCTATAGTATCAGCAGTTTTTACTAAAACCACGTTTTTGATAGAATTTAACAGCTTTAGCGCGATCAGTTAATGCATTATCTAAAATTAAGTATGCATATTTTTCTGGTAATCCGATAATTGCTTGAGATACTTTATCACGAGTTTCCATTTCATTGAAGAAACGTTTACCTTCTTGGTTAACAAGGATAGCACCTTCACCACGAACTGATTCAGAAATTAATGTTGAAGTTGATTGTTCAACAGTAGGGTGGATTTGGATTTCACCCATATCTACAGTTGCAGCGCCAATTTCTTTTGCTAATACAACACCGTCACCAGTTGAACCTTTTTTTGGTTTGTTGTTACAAATCCGTTTAATTCAGGTTTGTATTCAGTCACCATTTCCATATTTGCACCGAAACCACCAGTTGTTAAAACAACAGCGTTTGAAGCAATTGTTTTTTCTTGTCCATCGATAGTAACGTTAACACCAGTCACTTTACCATCTTTTTCATTTACTTTGTTTACAACAGCATTAACGAATACTGGGATTTCACGTTCTGAAGCATTACGTAATAATCCAGCTACTAAGTATTCACCAACAGCCGAACCATCAGCAGGACGGTGAGTACGTTTTTCGCTCATACCACCAGTAGTTGTTAAGTTACTTAATGTAATTCCCATAGAATCTAACCAATCAATGGCTGAAGCAGAGTTGTCTACTAAGTAGTGTAATAATTCAGGATTGTTTGTTCCATGTCCACCTTTTAAAGATTCTTCGTAGAATTTATCATTTGAATCTTTAATTCCTTCAGCTTCTTGGAATTTAGTTTGAGAGGCATTCATCCCTGCTGAAGATTTAGTAGTGTTTCCTCCAGCTGTTGCCATTTTTTTCTAAGATAACTGGATTTTTTTACCAGCTTCTTTAGCTTGGATAGCAGCTGATAAAACCAGCACCACCAGAACCAACGATTACAACATCATAGCTGTCTTTTTAATGTTGAAGGATCTGCATATTTTTGAGCAGATGCACTAGCAACAGCTTCTGTTTTAGTTGTCTCCTTTGTTGTTTTTTTGTAGTACTACTATTTCCGCAAGCGGATAATAATAGAACTGAGGCGAAGGCTAAAACTAGCCATAAGACTTTTTCTTCATCTCTATTCTCCTTTTTGTGAAAAAAATTTTTTTGCCTTTAAAATATCCTATCATAATTTTCATAAATTTTTCAATATTCGATAAAAATTGCTAAAAATTTATGAAAAAGTTGTTGACATTTGATATAAAACGTTGCATAATAACGACATCAAACGAAAAGGAGTTAGGAACATGAACCAAGTATTAGTATTACAATTAAATACTCGTTGGCAAAGCCACTAGATACAGGTTGTTCTTAACGTACATTTTGTACATATAGATACAACCTTCATTGACGTGAAATTGTATCTATGTGGAATTTTAAACATGAATGAACTCGACCACGTAGATTCTCATAAAATAGAACCTATGTGGTCTTTTTGCATAAAGAAAAGAGACCCAAAAGCGGTCTCTTTTTTTCTGTTTCGAGTTCATTCAAAACAAGTTTTATTTATATTGGAGGAATTTATTATGATAAAGGAATTTTAGGATTTGCATTAGTATTATTAGTCGTATTATTAGGATCATTAGTTTACAATACAATACAAAAATCATCACAAAAACAACAAACACACAACAAGTAGTACAAACAACTCAAGATAAAAAAAGTGAAATTAGGCGTATTACAATTATTAAGTCACCCAGCATTAGATGCAATTTATCAAAGGGATTCAAGATGAATTAGCAAAAGAAGGTTATGAAGCAGGTAAAAAAATTTAGAAATTGATTTCCAAAAATGCACAAGGAGACCAAAGTAACTTAGCATCTATGAGTGAAAAAAATTAGTTTCTAACAAAAAAATGATGTAATTGTTGGGATTACAACACCTGCAACATTATCATTAGCAAAATGTTACAAAAAGATATTCCGATTGTTATGGGTGGGATTACTTATCCAGTAGAAGCAGGATTAATTAAAGATGAGAAAAACCAGGAAACAACATTACAGGAGTTAGTGACCGTACACCAATTAAACAACAATTAGAAATGATGAAACAAATTGTTCCAACATTAAAAACGGTTGGTATTTTATATACTTCAAGTGAAGATAACTCAGTAAAACAAGCTAAACAAGCAGAAGAAGATGCAAAAGCTTTAGGATTAGAAGTAAAAAGTAGCAACAATTGCAAATACAAACGATATTCAACAAGTAACAGAAAGTTTAGCAAGCCAAGTAGAAGCAATCTTTGTTCCAATTGACAATACAATTGCTAGTGCAATGGCAACAGTTGTAAAAAAGCAACAGATGCTAAAAATTCCAGTATTCCCATCTGCAGATACAATGGTCGCTGACGGTGGAGTGTTAGGTTTAGGAGTTGACCAATACCAAATCGGTGTAGAAACAGCTAAAAATGGTAGTAGAAGTATTAAAAGGTGCTAAACCAGCTGATACACCAATTAAATTAGCGAATCAAGGTGTCATCTACTTAAATGAAGAAAAAGCGAAAGAATTAGGGAATTACAATTCCAGCAGATATTGCTCAAAAAGCTCAAAAAGTTACTGCTAAAAAAATAATTTCAATAAAAAAAGTCTAGAGAATTAATCATTATTGTTGAGGGAGAGGACAAAAAGTTCTCTTTCCTCAATGAATTATAAAATAAATGACATATAATGATAGCTAATACCGTTTAGATAAGGTATAGTTATGTAAGAGTTTCATATACATAGATTTAATAGAAAAGGAAGGGAAATATGGATTTAGTTATTTCAGCGATTTCTCAAAGGGATTCTTTGGGGAATTTTTATCATTAGGTTTATTTATTAGTTTTCGAATTTTAAATATTGCAGATATGACAACGGAAGGAAGCTTCCCATTAGGAGCAGCAACTTGTGTCATGTGTATTCAACATGGTGTACATCCTCTTCTAGCAACATTTATTGCGATGTTTGTAGGCGCCTTTAGCAGGATATGTCACAGGATTTTTTTAATTACGGTATGTAAATTACCTAGCTTGTTAGCCGGAATTTTAACAATGACAGGATTATTATCGGTGAATTTAAGAATTATGGGTCGTCCAAATTTATCCTTATTAAATTATAAAAACGATTTTTTTAGTTTTTTAGAGGGAAATGGAATTGCCGAAGTATTTTGATATTATTTTAATTGGAATTGTATTTGTAGGAATTCTAATCGTAGCGATGTATGTCTTTTTGCAACTGAAATTGGTCAAGCATTAATTGCTACAGGAGATAATGAAAAAAATGGCCATTTCACTTGGAATTAACACGAATCAAATGACAGTATTTGGTTTAATGTTATCCAATGCGTTAATTGCAATGGCGGGAGCTGTTTTAGCCCAAAAATAATGGTTATGCAGATGTTAACTCTGGTTTAGGAACAATTGTTATTGCGTTAGCAGCGATTATTATTGGAGAAGTAATATTTGCAGATGAATCATTTGTCGGAAGATTAGTATGTATTATTTTTTTGGTTCAATTATTTATCGTTTATTACAAGCATCGATTTTACGATTAAATATTTTTGATCCAAAATGATTTTAAATTGTTATCTGCAGCATTAATCGCTATTTGCTTAACAATTCCACAAATTAAACAAGCGATTTATAAAATTAGTCACCGTAAAAAGTGTACAATAGGAGGTAGAAGATGGATATTAGAATTGAAAAATGTTCATAAAACATTTTTACCCAAATACAAATAGAAGTCATGATGCATTAATCGATATTAACTTAACGATTCATAAAGGGGATTTTATTACAATTGTTGGAGGAAATGGTGCAGGAAAATCAACTTTCCTAAATGCCATTTCTGGAAGTTTTCCATTAGATAAAGGACATATTTATATGGGGAGAAGCAGCAATTGAACAAACAGCTGAATACGAAAGAGCAAAAATATATTAGTCGTGTTTACCAAAAATCCATTGCAAGGAACAGCACCACGTATGACAGTTGCTGAAAAATCTTTCTTTAGCTTTAAGAAGAGGACTAAAACGTGGGTTGAAAAAAAGGATATACAGCTGAAGAATTGGAACAATTTAAAGCATTATTAACTCCTTTGCAATTAGGATTAGAAGAACGATTAGATGCAGAAATTGGATTATTATCGGGTGGGCAAAAGACAAGCAGTTTCGTTATTAATGGCAACATTACGAACTCCTGAATTATTATTATTAGATGAACATACTGCTGCACTAGATCCAAAAACACAACGAAAAATTATGCAATTAACAAAGGAAATTATTGAAGAAAAAGAATTAACAGCTTTAATGATTACACATAATTTATCGGATGCATTAAGATATGGAAATCGTTTAATGATGATGCATCGTGGAAAAAAATTATTCAAGTGTTCGAAAAAGAAGAAAAAAAGATGCTTTAACAGAAGAAAAAAATTATACCAATTAATGGCAGAATTAGACGAAGCAGATTTCAATCAAGAAGCTTAATGAGAAAAAAGCAGACATTTGTAATAAGTGTCTGCTTTTTATATAGAAAATTTTTATCATTTTAGATTTACAGTTTTTTTATTCTAATGGAATTTGGTATAATAGAAATAATTAGAAATTGAAAGGATGTTTTAAAGTGGGATTGTTGAATAGTAAACAATTTGGAAAAGAGCAGTTATATTGCAATAGGGGCTATTATAGGAATACTAGTTGGAACAACGGTCAGTTTATTCCGTTTATTTCTTGGGAAAACATTAGAAGGAGTTGTTGTTGTTTATTCTTATTTGCAAGAAGCTCCTCAATGGCTACCGGTATGGATTGTTTTTTTCTATGATTATGGCTGTTATTTTTAGGACAAATTGTTAAAAAGTGAGCCTGATATTAAAGGAAGTGGAATACCACAAGTAGAGCTACAATTACAAGGGTAAGATGGATATGAATTGGTGGTCTGTTTGTTGGAAAAATTTCGTTGCAGGATTTATTTCAATTGGTTCAGGCTTGCTATTAGGAAGAGAAGGTCCATCGATTCAATTAGGAGCTTCTGTTGCTCAAGGGGTAGCGGAAGGATTAAAAAAAGTAATCGAGTTCAAAAATATATTTATTTCAAGTGGGGCGGGAGCAGGATTAGCAGCAGCGTTTAACGCACCAATTGCTGGGTTAATGTTTGTATTAGAAGAAGTTCATCATACATTTAGTCCATTAGTCGCTTTTAACAACATTAACAGCTGCTATCGTTTCGAATTTCGTATCGTTAAATATTTTTTTGAGCTCGTCCTTCTTTAAATTTAGGAAATGATCAAATCTTTCCAATGAGTCATTATGGTTATGTTATTTTATTAGGAATTGTTTTAGGTTTATTTGGATGGGTTTATCATCATTATACCTTGCAATTACCAGCGATTTATGGGAAATTATTTCCGTTTATTCCAAATTATTACTATTGTATGGTTGCCTTTATTGCCATTATTCCATTAGGTTTATGGAATCCACATGTATTAGGTGGAGGTGGCGAAATGATTTTAGAATTGCTTCAAGAAAAATCATACCGTTCAATTTTTTTAGCATTTTTATTTATTCTTCGTTTATTTTTATTCAATGCTTTCTTATGGGACAGGATTACCTGGAGGGATTTTCCTTCCAATTCTTTCTCTTGGTGCGCTTCTAGGATTAGTCTATGCAGAAGTTTTGATTCAATTTTTTTCGGAGTTGATCCTAGTTTACGAGTAAGTTTTTGTTTTTCTTTTGCAATGGCGGGGTATTTTTTTCAGCAATTGGTAAAGCTCCTTTAACAGCTTTATTATTAGTAACAGAAATGGTTGGAGGATTAAACCAATTAATGCCATTGGGAATTTGTACATTGACAGCTTATATTGTAGCTGACTATTTGAAGATGGGTCCAATTTATGAAATTTTAGCAGAACGTTTAGATTCTGAACATCCGCATGAAACAAAAGGGAAAAAGAACAACATTTGAAGTACCGGTAATGGTAGAAAAGTCCATTAGTTGGAAAAAAATGATTCGAGATATTCCATGGCCAAAAGATATTGTTATTGCAACTGTAAGAAGAGGAGCAAAGAAGAAATTACACGTGGAGATACGATTATGCGACCTGGGGATATCCTTATTGTAGTTTGTGATGAAGGATTAGTTGGCGAAAGATTTGAAACAATGACACAATTATCCAAAGGAATTACCGTTTTCTTAAACTTTATGGTATACTTCCTATGATAAATGGAAATGAAGGGGATAGAAGGAAATGGCTGAACATAACCTAAGTCCACAAAATGATGAATTGAAAGAATTTGGAGATTCATTTGCAAAAATATTCACGTAAAAAAATACTAGTTGGCTTTATTTATTATTCATCATCATTGTATTATTTGGTGTCGTTTATTTATTTAATACGGTGTCTAAGCGTACAAAAAAACACCAATTGAGGCTTATCGAGAAGAGTTTATTCAATTAAAAGAGCAAATTCAACAGCAAGAGTTGAAAAATTGAGCAATTAGAGCAACAAATTAAACAATTATCTGAAAAACCATAATATTTTAAAATGAAAAGAGTGAAAAATTTTTCGTATTTTTTTCACTCTTTTCATTATTTTATTAAGGAATCATTTGAGAGCTTTTTCTAAATTTGTTCGGAAATTGACTTGTAAAAAGGCTTTCAATTGTGTTATACTGACTATAGTGTTTTTGTTAGGGAAAGAAATGGATATTTAAGAACTCCTTTTTGAACCATAAGCAGAAATATGAATAACCGTGCTTTTTGGCACAAGGAGGAAAATGTTCATGGAACAAGGTAAAGTAAAATGGTTTAACGCGGAAAAAGGTTTTTGGATTTATTGAACGCGAAGACGGAAGTGACGTATTCGTACACTTCTCAGCTATCCAATCAGAAGGATACAAATCATTAGACGAAGGCCAAGCTGTTGAATTCGAAGTTGAAGAAGGCGCACGTGGTCCTCAAGCTGCTAACGTAGTAAAACTATAATTTTATCAATTAAGAAAGAGGTTAGGAATTTCCTAGCCTCTATTTTTTTGTTTCATAAGCAATTTACTGGAATTATTTTTGACAGGTTTTCTAATTCGGTCTAAAATAGGACTATTCTATAAAGAGGTGGTAACATGAAAGAAAGAACAGAAGTTCCAGTAGAACAAACATGGGATTTAACATTATTATTTAAAAACAGAAGAGGATTATAAAAAGTCTATCGAATTCTATAAGCAATTAGTGGAAAAACTTTTGTAAAAACATTTGAAAATCAAATAAACACAGTAGAAGCCATTCATCAAAGTTTAGCAGATTATCGTGAAATTTTTAGAATTACGTGGAAAAATTGTTCAATATGCAAGTTTAGCAGTCAATGCGAATACAAAAAGATAGAGAAGCACAAAACCGTTTGGCACAAACGAGAAAAAGTAGTAGCAGAATATGATGCAACATTAAGTTTCTTCTCTCCAGAATTAAGCCAATTAGAGGAAGAGTTATTAGCAGAAGCTTCAAAAAAATCCAGAAAAATAACATTTATCTGGAAAGATTATTAGAAGATAAACAACATTTATTATCAAAAGAGGTTGAATCTGTATTAGCAGCGTTAGGAAACACATTGATTTCCCTTTATCAAAATTATAATGATATTAAATTTAAAGATATTCAATTCCCTAATTTTGAAGTAGACGGAAAAGAATTTGAAATGACATATAATAGTTTTGAAAAAAACGTTTAGAGTCAGATGAAGATACAAGTGTCAGAAGAAAAAGCTTTCGAAGTGTTTTCAAATACATTACGTAAATATGAACATAGTACAGCTTCTGCTTATAATGCTCAAGTTCAAAAAAAGAAAAACAATGGCTACTTTAAGAGGATTTGATTCAGTTATTGATTATTTATTAGATCGCCAAAAAGTTTCTAGAGAATTATATAATCGTCAAATTGATTTAATTATGGAACATTTAGCGCCTATTATGAGAAGCTATGCTGGGTTAATTGGAAAAATTTATCAGTTAGATGAACTACGTTACGAGGATTTGAAATTAGAAGTGGATCCACATTTTGCACCAAAAGTTAGCTACGAAGAAGCAAAAGCATATATTTTAGATGGGTTAAAAACCATTAGGTGAGTCTTATCTATCCATTATGAAGAGAGCCTTTGACGAGCGATGGATTGATTATGCGGAAACGATTGGAAAAACGTACAGGAGCATTTTGTGCGTCCCCTTATGGAGCAAACTCATTTATTTTAATGTTCTTTACTGAAAGTATGAATGATGTGATGACATTAGCACATGAATTAGGTCATGCTGGACATTTCAATTAGCACATCAACATCAAAAATATTCAATTATCTAGACCATCAATGTATTTTGTAGAAGCACCATCTACTGCTAATGAGTTATTAGTGGAAAATTATTTATTACAAAAATGCAACAGATGCTAGAATGAAACGTTGGATCATTTCGCAAATTATTGGTAAAACTTATTACCATAATTTTGTCACACATTTATTAGAAGCGCATTATCAAAGAGAAGTGTATCGATTAGTCGATGAAGGTAAAAATTTAGATGCAGAAACATTGAACCAAATTTATCGTCAAACATTGGAACAATTCTGGGGAGATTCTGTGGTGCTAACAGAGGAGCAGAATTAACTTGGATGAGACAGCCGCATTATTATATGGGATTATATTCTTATACTTATTCTGCTGGGTTAACGATCGGAACTCAAGTTGCCAAAATGATTCAAGAGAATCCTGAAAAAGCAGCAGAATGGGTAGAAGTTCTTAAAAATGGGAGGTTCTAAAACTGCAGAAGAGCTTGCTAAGGCTGCAGGGGTAGATGTTTCTACGGATGAGCCATTGAGAAATACAATTGAGACAATTGGGGACTATGTACAAGAATTGGTGAGGTTAACGAATAGACTTGACTGAGATAGTACTAGGACGGCAGCAGCCCTGCGGTCTCATGCCTAAAAAGTTGAGCATAAGGTCTCAACTTTTTCCTGCAGCGTCAAGTCTTTCGTTCTTTACTTGACTATATGTGAGAGTGATAAAGATGAGACTTGACTATATTACTGTATACATTCGTTCAATTAAAAAAAGAGTTGGGGAAACCCTCTAACTCTTTTTTTATGTCTATTTTTGTACCCAACAACGGCCGTCTTGAGCTAATAAGTCAAAAACTTTCTTGTGGTCCAGATGAACCTGCAGGATAATTAGGGAATTGTACAGATGCCTCATTATCCCATGCTTGGCGAATACAATCTACAAATTTCCATGATGCAGCTACTTCTTCCCAATGAGTGAAGTTAGTCATATCGCCTTCCATACAGTCTAAAATTAAACGTTCATATGCTTCTGGACTGTTAATTCCAAAAACTCTTATCAAAGATTTTTTTCTAAATGGCTTGTTTGAAGTCCATAAGTATTTCCTACTGCTTTTTGAATTGATGATAAAGCAAAAATCCTTCTTTGGAGTAATATGAATAGAAATTCGATTAGAAGCACATTTTCCTTTTTGTTTCTTTTTTTCAAATAATGGAGATTCAGCTTCTTTAAAAACAATATCGATAACAGTTGTTTTTAGAATCTAAGCTTTTACCAGTACGAACATAAAATGGAACATCCTTCCAACGTTCATTATCAATAAAGACTTTACCAGCCACATAAGTCTCCATATTAGAATCGTCCGAAACATTTTGATCTTGACGATAACCAGGTAAGTTACCATCTAAAGAAGTGCCATATTGACCACGTACAAAAATTTTTGGAAACCTCTTCAGGCGAATAGTGACGTAATTGTTCTAACACATTAATTTTATTTTTGACGAACTGCCTCAAATGATTGAGGTGGTTCCATGGCTACTAATGCTAAAAATTTGTAAAAATATGATTTTGAACCATATCTCGTAAAAGCACCACTTGTTTCATAATATCCACCACGTTCTTCAACACCTACTTGTTCAGATAGTGTAATTTGAACATTATCGATATGGTCGCGATTCCACATTGTTTCAAATACACGGTTCGCAAATCGAACAGCAGTAATATTTTTGAATCATTTCTTTTCCTAAATAGTGATCGATACGATAAATTTGATTTTCATCGAATGAATGACGTAATTGTTCGTTTAAAACTTGAGCTGATTCATAATCTTTCCCGAATGGTTTTTTTCAATAATTAAACGATTATAGCCGTTTTCTGTTAATAAAGCTTCGTCTTTTAAATGTTGAGTAATTGTTCCAAAAAAATGAAGGAGCCATTGCTAAGTAGAAAATTCTGTTTCCTTCAATACCATATTGTTGGTCTAATTGTTTAGATAATTCTTTTAAAACGACATAATGATGAGTATCTGTTACATTATGTGCTTGATAGTAGAAGTGTCTAGCGAATTCTTCTGCTTGAGTGACATCTTCTGTTAAACTTTGGACAGATTTTTATAACAACTTCGCGAAAAATATTCGTCAGTCCATTCGCGTCGAGCTGTACCAATTACCGCAAAATGATTGCATGAATAAATCCTTTTTTTGAAATAAACGAAATAGTGCGGGGTATAATTTACGACTTGCTAAATCCCCTGTTGCACCAAAAAGTAATCAGTACTTTTTGTTCTTGCATAATGAATGCCTCCTAGTTCATATTTCTTTTCCAGTGTAAAAATATAAAGGAAAAAGTCTAATAATTAAACTGAAAATGAAATTAAATTTTGAACAGGAAATATAGTGCTGAAATAATGGGCATTTCTTGCATGTGGGAAGTAAAATGTGTTAGATTAAACACAATAGTTCAATTTGTAGGAGTGTATCAAATGACCATAAAAAGAATTTTTTTGAGGATAGCAATTTTAAACCCAACACAATTATGGAAAAATTATTGTAAAAACCAATGAAGTCCTCAAAGCGTGTATTTTTTTCTTATTAACCTTATTATTAATGTTACCAGGTATGATTCAGATGACTGCATTATTTCATTCTTTAGGGCAGGACTTAGTAGAAATTAGTAATCAATTGCCTGAATTTGAAGTGAAAAAAATCAGCAATTAATCACTCAAGAAAAAATAAAGGATTTGTGTATAAAACAGATAGTGTAATCTTTGTCTTTGACGAAAGCGGAAAGACAACGAGTGAAGATTTGTTAAATGAAACATCAGCTACCATTCCTGTATTTGCCTTATTAAAAGATGGTTTTTATTTAGAAACCAATATCAATCATCAAAAAAATTGAGTTAAGCCAGTTAGAAAATATGAATAAATCATTTTTCAAAGATATTGCTGCTACTTTCCAACAAACAATATGGTTAAGTTTACTCATTGTTTTTGTTATGTATTTTTCTTTTTAATATGGTGTATTTATTCATTATTTTATGGATTGTTTCTTTTGTTGTAAAAGTGATAGCTGTTTTGTTTATGAAAGTATATATTCGATTCCCTAAACCGATTGGATGGCAAGTCGTTCTAGGTGCAGCTGTTCTACCTGTATTGATTTATACGATGATTGATTTATTAGGAATTCGTTTTATCGGACCAGGGAGTTCATCTTTTTAGCAACTTCTTTTTAATTGGGCTTTAGGTATTCGAGAATTTTTAAAAATAATCGACCATTATAAAAAGCTGGAGAATTTTTGTTCTCCAGCTTTTTGTCGTATTTAGTATTTTTCTTTCTTGCTGATTGACGATTTTGTTTTTCGTTCAATTCTTTGCTTTTTGTTTAATTTCATGAGTTAGTTTTTTCTTGTATCCAGGTTTGACATCGCTTTTTAATCATTCCTTTTAAGCGAGGATCTAAGTCAGAACTTTGGGTATTTTTCTTTTTTTCACGACGAGACGGTCATAACTTTCCACTAGTTCGCCATTTTTAATTCCAATGTTTCAAAAGAAATTCCTTTTTGCTTCAAGTGTCTGGATGGCTTGTTCTTGGTTAGGTGTGTAGAAAGTAATGGCTTGTCCAGCTAAACCATTTTCGACCAGTACGTCCAACACGGTGAATGAAAAATTCTAATTCATCTGGAATTTCTAAGTTAATGACATGAGAAACTCCTTCAATATCAATCCCTCGTGCAGCTAAATCTGTTGCTACTACATATTGATAGTCCATTTGTTGAATTTGCTTCATCACACGACGACGCTCACGAGCAGGAATATCTCCATGAATGGTTGCAACTTTTAAATTTTTCTCACGTAAAAATGTTGTCACTTCATCTGCTTTTTGTTTTTGTATTTACGAAAAATTAGCATTAAGTATGGATGCCCTAATGTAATTAATTCAAATAATACTTCTAATGGATTTTTGAGTTTTCGTTACTAATAATTGATTCGTAATCGTTGGAGAAACTAATTGTTTATTTTCTACATGAATAATTTTTGGATTTCAAGATATTTTTAAGGAATGGTTTAATTTTATCTGGAATTGTTGCAGAAAATACGGACATTTGTAAATCTTTCGGCATTCTAGAAGCAATTTCATCGACTGTTTCTAAAAATCCTAAGTCAAACGTCATATCAGCTTCAGTCGACAACCATCATCGTTGTTGTTTGAACAAGTAGCGCATTTTTCTCGCATTAAATCGAAAATTCTTCCTGGGTGTTCCAATGACAATATGAGGAGCCGTTTGTTGTAATTTTTGAACTTGACGAAGTTTGTCAGTTCCACCGACACATTTTTCTAATAAAATTGGAGTAGGAGAATCTTCAATTAATTGAGCAGTTACTCGTACTAATTGTTCGGCTAATTCACGACTTGGTACAGTAATGACTAATTGTAATTCTTGAATTGAAGGATCAATTTTATGAATCAGTGGTAATAAGAAACTGTGACTTTTTCCACTTCCTGTTTGGGATTGACCAATCACTGATTCGCCTTTTAATAATAGCGGAATAATTTTTCTTGAATTTTTAGTTGGAGTGAAAATGATAATTTTTCTAATGCTTGTTGTAAAAAAATGGTTGTAATTGATAATCTGTAAATTTCATGTTTTCATCTCTTTTCTATAATCTAATTTGGAAGCGTTGTTATTATACCATAGTTTTTAAGGATTTTAAAAAGAGAACGAATAATTAGAGGAAAAATCTTTAAAAAGTAAGCATTGCGTTTACATATCAAAGAGTGTTATCCTTTAGATATCAAACAGTGATAAAAAAACTGTACTATTTAGGAGGAATTAATTATGACTTATGAATTACCAAAATTAGCGTATGAGTTTTCTGCATTAGAACCTCACGTAGATGCATTAACAATGGAAATTCACCATGATAAGCACCACAACGCTTATGTTACAAACTTAAATGCAGCTGTAGAAAAAAACATCCTGCTTTATTTGAAAAAGTGTGGAAGAATTAGTAGCAGACTTAGCATCTGTACCAGAAGATATTCGTGGAGCTGTTCGTAACAATGGTGGTGGACATGCAAACCATAGCTTATTCTGGGCAGTGATTTCACCAAATGGTGGGGGTCAACCTACTGGCGAATTAGCAGCAGCAATCGATAACAAATTCGGTGGATTTGATGCGTTCAAACAAGCATTTGCTCAAGCAGCAGCAACTCGTTTTGGTTCAGGTTGGGCTTGGTTAGTTGTTTCAAATGGTGAATTAGAAGTAGTTTCTACGCCAAACCAAGATAACCCATTAACAGATGGTAAAACTCCAATTTTTAGGATTAGATGTTTGGGAACATGCTTATTACTTAAACTACCAAAACCGTCGTCCTGATTACATTGCAGCATTTTTGGAATGTAGTTGATTGGAATGAAGTAGCTCGTCGTTATGAAGCTGCAAAATAATTTTTAATAAATTTTGATTTGTTAACTCTTTGAGATTCCAGTGGGGAACTTGGAGAGTTTTTAGTATAGGAAAAGTTTTTAATAGACTTCCGGATATAGTAGCTGGGGACGGCAGCAGCCCTTCCGGTCTCATGCCTAAAAATTCGAGCCTAAGGTCTCGAATTTTTCCCGTAATAAAAAGCCAGTGTGGCTTTTTATTACTTAGCTACTATGGGAAGTCTTTTGTTTTGTATCATATGAGATTCGAGGTTTCATGATATTTCGTTGTGAGAAGGTTAGAAACAATATTTTTGTATTATTAATTATCGTTTTTGAAGTTTTTAATAGACTTTCCTGGGAATAGTAGCTGAGACGCTAGCAAACCTGCGGTTTTATTACTAGAGCTACTATGGGAAGTCTTTTCCTAAAAATAGATTATTCTTTGTACATCGTGACAAAAATTTAAGAGAAATGAGAAAAATGCGATTGACAAAATGTCAGTTGTGTAATATTCTTTAAATAGGAGGGATAAAATGCGAGATGTGAAAAGAACCGGAAATACGACGTGCTGAAATTATGGATGCTGCAATGCTACTATTTATAGAGCAAGGGTATACTAATACAACAACTCAGGATATTGTTGACAAAGTAAAATATATCAAGAGGCTTGCTGTACTATCACTTTAAGAATAAAGAAGATATCTTATATTGTCTTGTGGAACAATATTCAGATAAATTATTAAAAAGATATTCATGTTATTGTCTATGATGAAGATAAAACCGCCATTGATTAGAGCTTTTATAGATGCCACAATTATATCTTCGGAAAATATTTCAGTAGAGGAACAACGTTACAAAAACAGTTGATCTTGAAGAAAAAATCGATATATGATAGATAAGTTATCCCATAAGATTATTGAAAAACTGACAATATATTTTTGAAAGGATAATAAACCAAGGAATATCAGAAAAAAACACTTTTTGTAAAATATCCGTACTGAAACAGCGGAATTTCTTATGACAGCTTATGTTTTTGTTTCAAATAACATAAGTATAAGATATTCAAAAAGAGTCTATCAATGAGTATTTAAACGCATTTAAGATAATGCTTGAACAAAGCTTAAAATGCAAAAACTCTTTAGCAATTGAAAAAGAATAGAATGTTTGTAAAAATAATAATGTTCCGATAGCTAATGCTAAAAAGCTATCGGTATTATTTCAAAAAATAACTGACAAAATGTCAATGGAGGTAAAAATCATGTTAGAGATAAATAATTTTAGTAAATTTTTATGGAGACAAAAAAGTTGTTGATAACCTATCCATTTCCGTACAGTCTGGAGATATTTATGGATTCATTGGTGCAAATGGAGCTGGAAAAAAACTACAACAATAAAAAGCCGTACTTGGGATTCATGATTTTGAGAATGGAAGTATAACGATTGATGGACATTCCATTAAAGAGGAGCCTGTTATTTGTAAAAAGATGGCATACATTCCGGATAATCCAGACTTATATGAACATATGACGGGATTTCAGTACATCAATTTTATTGCAGATTTATTTGAAATTTCTACTGAAATACGCAGAGAAAGAATTCAAAAATATAGTGATTTATTTGAAATGACTAAGCATCTTTCGGGGATGATATCTTCGTATTCACATGGTATGAAGCAACGAACAGCGATTATTTCTGCACTGGTTCATTCTCCAAAGTTACTAATTTTAGATGAACCTTTTGTAGGACTTGATCCAAAAGCGGCTTTTCTACTAAAGAAAGTGATGCACGAATGCGTGTCAGATGGAGGAGCTATTTTTCTTTTCAACACATGTTTTGGATGTTGCAGAAAAAATTATGTAATAAAAATTGCAATTATAAAAATGGAAAGTTAATCGCAAGCGGAAATACAGAAGAAGTCAAAGGTGATAAAACTTTGGAAACTTTTTCATGGAGGTACAAGATAATGAGCAAAAATTTCGATACTAATTAGAGCCCAATTGATAAATTTTTCCAATCAACGAAATTAGAGAGCCGAGAAATAAAAAGCAAAGCTCTGTTGTTATTGCAAGTTTTGGAATAATAACTCTTGCTATATTTTTTTCTGTGTCTATAATATTATGACAGCCAAAACACTGGTACAAGTTGGACAGCAGGAATTGATACCGGCTTATATGGTTGCGGTATCAAGTTTTTCAATATTATTTTTGACAATATTTTATTCTAATGGAATTTTATTTGGTAGTCGTGATATAGAAACGCTTTTATCGCTACCTTTAAAAAGCTCAGACATTATAAGTAGCAAGTTTATGTTCATGTATTTATTGAACTTTTTAATAGGATTCATATTTATGCTTCAGGGGGCATTGTTTGGGCGTTAAACGGAAGCTTAAATGTATTACAGATTATATTGTATTTTACCTCCATGATTTTTGTTCCATTGATACCTATGTGCATAGCAGCATGTATGGGAATGATTGTTGTTGCTGTTTCATCTTATTTTAAGAGGAAAAATGTTATTGCTCTAATCTTTTCATTTGCAATGATAGGCATAATTGGATATATTGCAGTGTCAGCTATGAAATCAGGTAATGAAGACAGCATTGAGATTATGCTTTCTAAGCAAATTACAGGACTGTACCCAATGTCCGGGTTATTCGTGCAACACACAAATTTTTCCAATGTATATTGAATGGGATTATTTATTGCTTTTTCAACAGCAGTTTTTTATATATTTGTAAAAATTGTTGCGATGAAGTATGGATTGCTTAATACTCTTGCTAAAACAACATCAAGATATTCTGATAACAAAAAAATCTTATAATAGAAAATCGATATTTCTTGCCTTGTATGAAAAAGAAATGGGACGCTTTTTAAGCTCGTACATGGCTGTCTTGAATGCAGGTCTCGGTGTAATACTTTTTATGTGTTTTTAGTATATTTTTTTGCTTTTTAAATTCTGTAGAACAAATAGGAGAGTCTTCAGGAATAGAAAAATATAAATGAATATCTCTCAAATTTTGCTCCATTATTTATTGCATCTATGCTTTCGCTCAGTTGCCCTGGCAGCTTCAGCGATATCTTTTAGAAGGAAAAACATTTGGATTTTTGCAAAGCTCTCCTGTTAAGGTAAAAATGATCTTAAATTCCAAGATAGCTGTAAACCTTACACTTCATTTGATTGGGTATATGATTTCCATATTTGCATTTATGCTAAAACTTGATATGAACTTTATTCAAGTTATTAACCTAATATTTGTTCCTATATGTTTATTCGATCTTTATAACAGTGATAGGAATTTCCTAAATAAAAAGTATCCAAATTATGAATGGGAAAAGCGAGATGATGGTTGTAAAGCAGAGCATGCCTGTTATTGTGTCTGGACTTGTCGGGATAATTGCACTCATTATACCAATTCTTCTTAATTGGTTTTTAAATCTTTCGATAATACCAGTTTTGCAAATAATATCAGTTACTTTACTTGTTATTTCAAGCGTAGTTTATATAAAAGTTAGCAAGTTAAATTTTATTTAGTTCAAGGAGGAAAAATGGTATGAAAGATGGACTGTTAAAAAGATGTCTTGGTGTTGATATTAATGATTGTTGTAATATTTATTATTTGCATATTTCTCCCAGAGAAAAATTCCTGTTCATTTCAATGCAAAAGGAGTTGCAGATTTATTTGCTAATAAATATTATCTTCTGTTTGCTACGGTTATTCCGTATTCTGCTTATTGGAAATTTATACGAGGAAGGAAAAAAATAAAAAAAGGTTGAGTGAATATATATCTATATTTACAAGTAGCATCTGTGATAAGAGCAACTGTTTTTAAGAGGTAAGTATGTACTGGGGCAATAGATGCCTCCCATAAGGACTTTAGAAGAGAGGGAAGAATGTAATCCTGCAACCGTCCAAAAAGCATTAAAAAGTTCTTGAGGAACAGAGGTAGTATCTAAGAAAAAAACTTAGAGTTTTACACATATATCCATATTGAGTAAGGGTTCCTTCGTCAGAAGAGGAATCCTTCTTTTTTTCTGATTATAGATAAAAACAGAACGTCTATCCGTTAAAAATTTTTAACAGGAATAACGTATTTCTCTAAAAAAATTGAGCTGTTACTTTGTAATAGCTTTTTCAACGTTTCTTGATGATCAAAAATAAGCCCCGACAATCATCCCAGTACAATCATCAACCGAGATATGTAAATGCGACACTTCTTCTCCAAAACCAAACAAAAAGGTGAAGCATCCATCTGTAATAATTCACCAGTGTATTTTTTTCTAGAACGAGATAGATGATCATTTTGTAAAGGAATGATATTTTCTTCGACGAAGGAATCAGAACTATTACTATGATTTTTCATTCTTTTTGTTTTCTTTCCTTCCACAACTTTTTAATGACTTCATATTTAAATTTTTTTCATTCATGTTAAGATAATCCTTCATCAGCTCCCTCCATAATATTAGAATGAATTTATTGTAACATTACTTGGGACATTTTTACTTGTGTTTAATTGAGACATTATCACTTGTGTTTGACACTCTTTTTTTGAAGTTGATGGTATTTAAGATTTTTTTATCTCATAGCCATTTTCTTCAAGCATCTTGCCACATTCAACGACTATCGTTCCCTTAGGATCTGTAACACAATATGAAGAGTGCATTTGCATTAGGTTCGGCTTTACATAAAAATCTCGTTTTTCTGAACCAGAACCACCTATAACAAGTACATTTTTATTTCTTGCATACTTTGGATTTGCCGGTCTTCCATTTTATTATTAATCGCTCAGTTTGAGTAAGCAAGATATTATTTTGGAACTTTTCATCCACATACGGCTGAATATCTTTTGTCGTTCCCCATGAAGCGTTTTGTCAAAGTACCTTTTCTCATTTATTGACGCCTTATTTTGAACAACAAAAACAGCAAACCTGTTTGATTTGCTGTTAATTAAACCGATACATAATATTAAATGATAACTATCTTTTAATACAAAAATTTTTGAACGATAGCTATTCCTTTTAACTCAAGTCAATCAAATAATTATTTACTAGATAACTTAAATTGCTCTTCTTTCTTATCAAAAACTTAGTAAATAGTCTTTTTCCTTTTTCAACATTAAGCTCCACTTTTGTAGGTCCCCATGTTGTAGTAACGTTTTTATGTAACACTCCAGGTCTAGTATATGTGTAAGTTACTTCTAAAAACAATATCTCCTGGATCTGCACAAACTATATATTTTTGCTTTTTCACTAAAAATAGCAGCTTCACCACTGATTACTCTAGCATATAATTGTTTTTGAGTGATTACATTATTTCCGGAAGAAAGCTCAATTTTCACCGCATTAGGATGTACAGCTAACCATTTATTCAAGGCATTTTTGTTCATTTTAATTGACACAAACGAAAAACAGCCCCCTAATATAAAAAAATTGCAATCACAACATAGGCATATACTCCCATTGAAAAATGCTTCTAAATATTTCTCCATTTTCATTCTCCTTTTTAATTATTTTTATTAACATCATTTAATTTAATTATTTTGCTTTTTACTCCAACTACCCCTAAATCTTCAATAAGTTCATTATATTTTCTTTTTTTCCTAGCGAAGATAAATCAAACATTTCCTTATTACCATCTTCTGTATAAAGATATAAGAAAAAAACGAGTCATTGTTTCTTTTGTTCTGAAGAAATATGAACTTCATTTAGATTATAGTTAAATTCCTTTTTTTCCCATCGTTTATCGATAAACGATTTCCATTTATAATTACTTTAGTTCTCAATTGCCTAAATATACTTATTACAACCAAAATAATGATGATAGAAGATATAATAATTGCAACTTTATATCCTCCAATTACTCCGGAAATTAAAAATGCAACAAGCACTCCAAAAAATCATTATTATTAAATTATAAATAACCGCAACTAGGCTTCTTCTATATATTTTTCTCCAAAATCAACCGTCCTTAAAGTACAATAATGATACTAACGTATATCTAATTTTTAAAAACAAAAATTACACATAGATAATATATCTTTGTATACAAAAATGTCAATCTTAATTTTTCACTATGCACGCAATATTTATTCATATTTCTTCACTATTTGGGACATTTTTTTACTTGTGTTTAATTGAGACATTATCACTTGTATTTGACACCGATTTTTTTGTACTTCGTGACAGATATTGGTCTATCGTATATAATAGGGATACGTGTAAAATAAATTAGAACGAATAAAAAAATAGAAATAGAGATATTTAAGGAGGAAGTTATGCGAGTAGGGATTTTTACAGACACCTATTTCCCTCAAGTTAGTGGTGTTGCTACTTCTGTTCGAGTGTTGAAAGAAGAATTAGAACGTCTCGGTCATACGGTTATTATTTTTTTACAACTACTGATCCAAATGCTACGATGCCTGAGTGGAATATCGTTCGTTTAGGAAGTATTCCATTATTTTCATTTAAAGAAAGAAGAATTGCCGTTCAAGGTTTTATTGAAGCTTATAAAGTTTCTCAAGAATATGAATTAGATATTATCCATACTCAAACAGAATTTAGTTTAGGACTACTTGGAAAAATTTTAGGGAGCAATATTGGGGATTCCAACGATTCATACGTATCATACGATGTATGAAAAATACTTACATTATATTGCAAATGGGAAAAATTTTAAGACCAAGTCATGTGGCATATATTTCTAAAAAAACTTTTGTAATCAAACTCGTGGAGTGATTGCACCAAGCCAAATGACCAAAAGATAAGTTATTATCCTATGGAGTGACTCAAGAAGTTCGTGTTATTCCAACAGGTGTTGAAATTCCAGAATTGAATCCACAAGTTGCTGAAGAGTTACGTGAAAAAGTTAGGGTATACAAAAAGAAGATAAAGTGCTTTTATCGTTAAGTCGCTTATCGAAAGAAAAATATTGCAGCAATTTTAGATGCAATGCCTATAATTTTAGAAAAAGATTCAACTGTGAAATGTTGTATTGTTGGTGGAGGGCCAGAAAAAGAAGAACTTGAAAAAAACAAGTGGAGAGATTAGGGATTACACCTCATGTACAGTTCGCAGGTGAAGTGGAGCATCATCAAGTATCTCAATACTATCAAATGGCTGATTTATATGTGAATGCTTCTGAATCAGAAAGTCAAGGTTTGACTTATTTAGAAGCTTTAGTGAATAAAAATTCCAGTGATTGCGAAGAAAAATGATTATTTACAACAATTTATTACTAAACCGGAATTAGGAATGTTGTTTGAAAGAGATGCAGATATTGCTTCTAGCGTGTTAACTTATTTAGAATGTTGTAATCAAGCTTCCCATCAAGTTGAAGAATTACAAAAATCAATTATTAGAAGAGATTTCTTCTGTAACGTTTGCTAAAAGAGTAGAAGCATTTTATCAAGATGCAATTAGTAATTATCAACACGATAAAGAAAAATACAAAAAAACATGGTTAGAAAAAAATGAATTTCTTCAAAAATCTATGATGATGATAAGGAGACTGAAGAATGAAGAAAAATAGGATTTATTGGAACGGGTGTAATGGGTTCTTCGATGGTAAAGCATTTATTAAATGCCGGTTATCCAGTTACAGTTTATAATCGAACAAAAGAAAAGGCACAAGCAGTTGTAGATGCTGGTGCTAAATGAGCAAATACTCCAAAAAGAGGTAGCTAGTCAGTCTGATGTTGTGTTAACGATTGTAGGATATCCAACAGATGTAGAGGAAGTTTATTTTTGGGAGAAGAAGGAATTTTTCAAGGTTTACAAAAAGGCACCATCCTTATTGATTTTAACAACAAGTACTCCTTCTTTAGCGAAGAAAAATTGTAGAAGAAGCTGAAAAATCTTCTTGCGAGGGCATTAGATGCCCCAGTATCTGGAGGAGATTTAGGAGCTAAGAACGGAACATTGTCAACAATGGTTGGTGGTAAGGAGTCTGTTTTAGAAGAAGTACGTCCAATTTTAGAGACTTTTTCAAAAAAACGATTACGTTACAAAGGAACAAAATGGAGCTGGTCAACATACTAAAATGGCGAATCAAATTATGATTGCTGGAACAATGACAGGTTTAGTTGAAATGTTAGTTTATGCAAAAAGCTGCAGAATTAGATTTAGAAAAAGTGCTTCAAACAGTTGGTGCGGGCAGTGCAGCGAACTGGTCATTGTCGAATTACGGACCAAGAATTTTTAAAGAAAGATTATAGTCCAGGATTTTTTTGCAAAGCATTTCTTAAAAAGATTTACGAATTGCAGTGGAAGAATCAGAGAGAATGGGATTATTTTTACCAGCAACCTTACAAGCAAGAAAAGTTATATGAAACAGTTTGTGATGATGGTTACGGTGATTTAGGAACTCAAGCACTAATCCACTTATATTGGACACTTCCGGAATAAAAATTATAAAAAAAGTATGTTTTTAAAGGGATTTTCATATAATCTAAAAAAAGTTTTATGGTAGAATAGAAATTAAGAAAGCTGAAAGGGGTAAAGCAACATGAAACCTTCACAACTAGTTGCAATTGTGCAACGTCTACAAACAATGGCGGACCAAAGCACGGATATTGAAATTCGTCGTTTTGAAAAAAAGATGGTGTTGAAAAATGTGTTGTGACATTTAATCAAGAAGCAGATAGCTTTGAGTTAGAAGATTGTGAGACAAAACAAACATTCCAATTTGATGATATCGATTTAGTCGCAATTGAAATTTTTGAACTATTACAAGATTAATGACTTTGTGATAAACCACGGCGCCTATAATATGTGTGCTGTGGTTTTTCAATATTTATACATAAGAAAAAAAGTGGGGATTACGATGAAAGTAGAAAAAGATTGGATTATTAGGATTTGGCACAGTTGGTAGTGGTGTCTATCATATTTTAACAAAAAATCAAGCGTTAATTGAAAAAGAAAACAGGAGTTTCACTACAAATTGAAAAAAGCTCTTGTAAAAGAACCAGAACTTTTTGCGGATAAAAATTCCGGGCATTACATTCACTACGGATGTAGACTATATTTTAAATGATGAAGAAATCTCTATAATTGTAGAAGTTTTTAGGCGGAGTGGATTTTGCATATAATTGTGTGAAAAAAGCTTTAGAATCAGGAAAACATGTTGTAACAGCGAATAAAGATTTATTGGCAAAAACACGGCGTAGAATTATCTCAAATCGCCAGAGAAAAACAATGTGTATTTATATTATGAAGCAAGTGTTGAGGGGCGGAATTCCTGTATTACGTCCATTAGTAGAACATGTTTCAAGTAATGAAGTAGAATCAATTTACGGAATTGTAAATGGAACAACAAACTTTATTTTAACTTCTATGAGCCAACAAGGATTATCTTACGAAGAAGTGTTAAAAAACAGCTCAGGAAAAAAAGGATTTGCTGAAGCAGATCCTACAAGTGATGTAGAAGGTTATGATGCTACTTATAAATTAATCATTTTAACAAGATTAGCATTTGGAACTAATGTTTCATTCGATGCAATTCCTAAAAAAAGGAATTACACAAGTGACTAAAACAGATTTACAATTAGCTAAACTTTCAGGCTATACGATTAAATTATTGGCAAGTGTTGTCGCAAATGGTGATGAAGTATACTTAGAAGTACGTCCTTATTTTTGTAAGTTTAAACCATCTTTTAGCTCAAGTTTCTTATGAAAATAATGCCATTTCTGTAACAGGTGATGCTTTTAGGAGAAATTTTACTATATGGAAAAAGGAGCAGGTTCACACCCAACTGCAACAAGTGTGGTAGCTGATGTCATGATGATTGCAACACAACAAAAACCGTAATGCTACAGTAGTTCCGTTTTGAACCATTGACACAAGCAACTAAAGTTCATTCAACGACAGCTCCATTAAAAAAGACTATGCAGTTGTCATTGAAACAAATAAACCTGAAGCATTTGATGCTATTGTGTTACCAAATCAAGCAGTATTAACAAGATTCACTCATATTTCAGAAGCTGAGTTAGAAGAAAAAGTTTCCGCATATCAACAAGTAGATGGTGTAGAAGCGGTTAGAATCTATCCTAGTGTTGGAGGCATAAAAATGAAAAATTATTGTACCAGCAACAACTGCTAATATTGGATTAGGATTTCGATTCCATTGGGAATTGCAGTTGACTTATACTTTAACATTGACGGTTGTAGAAGCTAGTAAAAATGGAAAATTGAACATCCATTTGGAGAAGCTGTACCAACAAATCAGGAAAATTTTAATCATTGAGACAGCTTTAGCAGTTTGTCCAACATTACCACCTCATCATTTAGTGTGTGAGAGTGATATTCCAATGACAAGAGGATTAGGAAGTAGTTCTAGTGCAATTGTTGCAGGAATCGAATTAGCGAATCAATTAGGGAAATTAAACTTAACACCAAAAACAAAAAAGTTGAGTGGGCAACAAAAATTAGAAGGGCATCCTGATAATGTAGCTCCTGCTATTTTAGGTGGATTAGTCGTTGCGACTTATGATGAAGAAAAGTCAAGAAGTTGACTATTTACAAAAAAGAAATTAAATCCGATATTCAAGGGATTGCATTAATTCCAGATTTTGAATTATCGACAAAAAGCAAGTAGACTAGTTCTTCCTAGAGCATTTATATACTCACAGGCGGTAGAAGCAAGTAGTCGTTCGAGATGTATTAGTTGCAGCGCTATGGCAAGAAGATTGGGAAAACTGTTTCTAGAATTGTAGAAAAAGATTTATTCCATGAACCATTTCGTGAAATATTAATTCCGTTTTTAACACCGGTACGTAAGCTTGCAAAAGAAAAGAAGCGATTGGTACGTACTTAAGTGGAGCAGGCCCAACTGTGATGGTTTTATCGTCGAAAGATAAAGCGACAAGTATTGCCCAACATTTACAAAGAAACAATTACCGAAAAAAATTAGGAAAATATAAAATTCAAGTATTAACCGTCGATCCATTAGGCGTTCGAGTTGAAAAAGATAACAAAGATAGAGGAGAAATATGTCCATTAAACTAATACCAACGTGGTTTATTAAAGATTATGCTTCCATTTCCATTGAGTTTTTAAAAAACAATCGATTAAAAACAATTTTTGCAGATATTGATAATACATTAGTGGAGTGGGATGAATTAGATACAAATGAAGCTTTACAAGCATGGGTTCAAGAGTTAAAAGAAAACCAGATTGAAATTATTTTAGTATCTAATAATCGAAAAATATCGTATTGAAAGAGTGGCTGAACAATTAGGAATTCCGTACGTTTTTCCGGGATTAAAACCACTCCATAAAAGGATTCAAAGAAGCACTCAGTCAAACAACTGCCACAAAAGATGAAATAGTGATGATTGGAGATCAATTATTGACAGATATTTTAGGTGCAGGAACTTTTGGCATTAGAACGATACTAGTTAAAACCTTTAAAAGTTATCGGATGCAAAGAAAAACAAAAATTAATCGATTTTTGAAAAATGTAATCCTAACGATATTATATGGAAAAATTACTCAGAGAAATGGGAGGAGAAAAATCCATGACTGAAAAACCACTACTTTTTGTATGGGATGTGGGGCCACGATTCAAACAGAGAAATCATGAAGAAATCGGCTATACTCCTACAAGTGTATTGACAAAAATGTTAGAACAAGAACACCCCGTTTATTGTCAACGTTGTTTTTAGACTTAGAAATTATAATGAATTACAACCTGCTTCTTTAAGTGATGATGATTTCTTAAAAAAATGTTATCTTCGATTGCAGAAGAAGATGCACTAGTTGTTTATGTGGTCGATTTATTTGATTTATATGGTAGCATGATTTCAGGGCTGAAACGTTTTATTGGAAATAATCCAGTATTATTCGTTGCCAATAAAGTGGATTTATATCCAAAATCAGTGAATCGTAATCGTTTGAAAAAAACTGGATTGAACGTTTTGCGAAAAAGAATATGGCATTCGTCCAGTCGATACAATTTTAGTGAGTGCGAATAAACGTATTCAAATTGATGAATTATTAGATAAAGATTAATGAATATCGCCAAGGTAAAAGATGCCTATGTAGTAGGGGTAACCAATGTGGGTAAATCTACTTTGATTAATAAATTAATTCAAAGTATTGGTGGAACAAAAAGATGTGATTACAACTTCTCAGTTTCCAGGAACTACTTTAGGACAAATTGATATTCCATTTGATGAAGAATCAAGCAATTGATACTCCGGGAATTATTCACCGTCATCAAATCGCTCATTATTTAGCGGAAAAAGAAGTGAAAAAGGTATTACCTCAAAAAGAATTACAACCAAAAACTTTCCAATTAAATGCAGAACAAACGATTTTTTTATTGGTGGACTTGTAGAGTGGATTATACAAAAGGAGAAAGAAATTCCTTAACATTTTATACGCCACAAACGATTGAATTGCATCGTACAAAAATTAGAAAAAGCAGATGAGTTTTATGCAAGACATAATGGAACAATTTTAACACCACCTACAGGGAGATAATGTTAAACAATATCCAACTTTACATAAGACAGTCTTTTCAGTAAAGAAAAAAATCAGATATCGTGATTGCAGGTTTAGGATGGGTAACGATTCAAAAACCAGGAACGATTGAAGTTTGGAGTCCAAAAGAAGTAGATGTCATTAAACGTCCATCGATTATATAAGAAGGAGGGATTGGATTGGAATTAAAAGGAAAAGAAAGACAATTTTTCAAAAAGAAGCACATAATATTAAGCCGATTTTTCAAATTGGAAAAAGGCGGTTTAAGTGAAGAGATGATTCAACAAATCCAATTTGCGATTGAAAAACGTGAATTAATTAAAGTTAGTTTATTACAAAAATACAATGGAAGAACCTCAGGAAGCTGCTGGAGTATTAGCAGAACAAACAGGTAGCACGATTATTCAAGTGATTGGACATACGATTGTATTGTATAAACAAGCTAGAAATCAAAAAAATCGTGATATTTCGATTCGATTTGCAGAATTTGTAAAAAGAGGGCGATAATATGATGCAATCCATCAAGCTTTGTCCAAAAAGTAAAACAAAAATGATTTTTAGTGGAAAAACAAAAAGCGTGTTGGAATTTTTAGGAGGAAGTTTTAATCCTCCTCATGTGGCACATGTTAATTATGGCAGAGCAAGCAAGAGTTCAGTTGAATTTAGATAAGATTTACTTTATGCCGAGCCATATTCCACCTCATGTTGATGAAAAGAAGACGATTGATGCCAATTATAGAGTAGAAATGACCCAATTAGCTATACGAGATAATTATCATTTTTGAACTTGAGACGATAGAATTAGAACGTCCTGAAAAAAAGTTATAGCTTTTGATACGATTCAACTCTTAAAAAGAAAAGAATCCTGATGTAGACTTATTACTTTATTATTGGGGGCGATATGGTCGATTATTTACCAACTTGGCATCGAATTGATGAATTAGTTCATGAAGTTCAATTTGTAGGAGTTTGTCGTCCAGGTTATCCAAAAAGAAACTCCATATCCAGTATTATGGATTGAAGCGCCTCAAATGGAAATTAGTTCAACACAAATTCGTAAAAATGTGTTATGGGGGACAAAGTATTCGTTACTTGGTACCAGAAAGTGTAGAAGAATATTTTTTTGAGAAAGGACTGTATCAAGAATGACAGTATTAGATTTTTCTCCTTATTCTTCTTTGAGTCGTGAAAAAATTTTTACATCAAGTTCGCTCTCAAATGAGTCAAAGAAGATTTGACCATTGCTTAAGAGTGGAAAAGAAAATCGTTGAATTAGCGACCTTGTATGGAGTAGAGGTTACAAAAGCTTCTTTAGCAGCGTTAATTCATGATTATGCAAAAGAAAAGACCCTTAGAAGAATTACAAGAATTAGTGGTCAAAAAAACAGTTGTCACAACAACTAAAGAATCAATCATCTGAAATTTTACATGGTCCAGTTGGAGCAGAAATTTTAAAAGATGAATTAGACATTCAAGATGAAGAAATTTTAGACGCTATTCGTGAACATACGATTGGTGGTACTAAAAATGACTCCGTTATCTAAATGTTTATTTGTAGCAGATGCTATTGAAGATGGAAGAAATTATCCAGGAGTAGAAGAAGCAAGAGTAATTGCTCATCATAATATCGATGAAGCAGTTCGATATTTAGTAAGACATACCTTGCAGTATTTAATTGAAAAAAGAAGTGTATATTTATCCTGGAACATTAGAAGTTTATAATTATTTAGTAATAGAAAGAGAAACGTATGACAGAAAAATCGTAGTAAACAATTATTAGATGTAGTATTAAAAGCAGCAGATGATAAATTAGCTCAAGAAATCGTTGCACTAGAAGTGGGACACTTAACACCTGTGGCAGATTACTTTGTTATTACTCACGGGAAAAAAATGAAAAACAAGTACAAGCAATTGTCGATGCGATTGAAGAAGAAGTCCATAAAGAAGGATTTGAAGTGAAAAAGCATTGAAGGAAAAGACAATGCTCGTTGGATTTTAATGGACTTAAATGATGTGATTGTACATGTATTCTACTATGAAGACCGTGAATATTATAATTTAGAAAAATTATGGAATGACGCACCAATCGTCAATATTGCGAGTGAAAAAGAATGACCTATCAAACTTTTGCACATGTTTATGACGAAGTAATGGATCATGAACAATACCAATTATGGGTGAAGTTCACAAAAAAATTCTTTTTAACACGTATACGAGCCGAAACATTCAAAAAAAGTCATGGAATTAGCTTGCGGAACGGGGGAAGTTTCGACTTTACTAACAGAAGCAGGCTATCAAGTGACCGGAGTTGATTTATCGAGTGAAATGTTAGAGATTGCCAAAGAAAAAAATATCAACAAACTTATCCTTCCATTGATTGGGTTCAAAAAGATATGCGTGATTTAAAAGGATTAGAGACTTTTGACGCGATTACATTATATTCTGATTCACTTTGTTATTTAACAGAGTTTGAAGATACTATAAAAAGTATTTAAAACTGTTTACAAGCATTTGCAAGAGGGTGGATTGTTTTTATTTGATGTGCATTCTCTGTATCAAATGCAAGAAGTATTTCAGGATATCAATATCATTATACGAGTGAAAATTTAGCGTTTTTATGGCAAAGTTATGAATTAGAGGAACCTGGAAGTGTAGAACATGTCATTGATATGTTTTGTTCGTGATGAATCTCAAACGAGCAAACCATTATTTGAGCATTTTCAAGAAGTGCATGTTGAACAAACTTTCCCAATGGAATGGTATCAAGAAGCACTTGAAATGGTAGGATTTAAAAAAAGTATGGATAAAAAGCCAGTTTTGGTGATTCAGAAGTGGAAGACACTTCTTCACGTTGGTTTTTATTGCATTGAAATGAGGAATTACATGAAAGCTTGTGGAATTATTGCAGAATATAATCCATTTCATAAAGGTCATCATTATCAAATCGAACAAATTAGAAAGCAAACAGATGCAGATGTTATTGTTGTTGCTATGAGCAGGAATTTCGTCCAAAGAGGGAGAACCAGCCATTGAGAACAAATGGCATCGTGCAAAAATAGCTCTAGAAAATGGGGCGGATTTAATATTAGAATTACCAACACTTTCAAGCACACAAGCCACAGATTGGTTTTGCAGCTGGGGGCGTTGGTATTTTGCATGCTGCAAAATGTCAGGAAATTGCTTTTTGGAGTAGAAGATTCAAGAATTGATTTTCAAGTAGCATTTAAAGGAATGGAATTCATTGCAAACAAGAATAAAAGAAGACGTCACGAATGACGAAATGAAATCTCTCACTTATGCTAGTCGACTTTCACTCATTGCAAAAAGAGAATTTTGGAGAGAATAGTCCGTTATATCGATTAATGCAACAGCCGAATCAACAATTAGGATTTGCATACGTAAAAAGAAATTTTGTCTAGAAATCTACCAATGGACTATTTAACGATTGAACGAAAGGGAAATGGGCATCTAGATGCGAAAATCCAAGAGGAACAGTTTGCTAGTGGGACTGCATTACGGAAGCAACTATTAAAGTCTGAAAAGAAATCCAAGTTTATATGCTCAATTACCTTATTTAGAAGGAGTTTCTTCAAATGAATATCGAAATGGCTGGGAACAATATTGGACATTGTTAAAATACCAAATAGAACGAAGTAGTTTGCAAGAACTAAGAACAATCTATCAAATGGATGAAGGAATGGAATATCGATTTAAAAATGCCTGCCTCAAGCAAATTCGTTTCACGAATTCATTCAATTGTTGAAAAAAATAAGCGGTGGACTTGGGCGAGATTACAACGATTATGTATATATGTGTTATTAGGAATTACAAATGAGCAAGTGACACAATATTTTGGAAGTATTCGTGAACCAAAAAGAAGTGACCGTTTTAGGATTTAATGAAACAGGAAGAGAATATTTAAAAAAACTTTACGAGAAGAAGAAACAGTATTTATAACAAATTATGCTCATCCTTCATTAGAATTACAAAAAGAAATTTGATAATATTTATGATATAATGAATCCATCTGGGTATTTATCTGCTCAACAATCGATGCCTGTGATGAAATAGTGCGAAAGAAAGGATAAAAGTGAATGAAGAAAAAAAGTAGTAGCATTACTTGGTCTAGGCCTACTTCCAATTTCAAGTGTATATGCTGAAGAAGCAAAAAAATGTTGAAACAAACACGTTAACAACAATTGAAGAAAAAGCCAGCAAACTTAAAAGAAGTGGGAGAAAAATAAATTAACAAAAGAAATCCCACAATATAAAGAAGTTAAAGAAGAAACTAAAGAACTTAAACCTGAAACAAAAGAAACTAAAACGACTAAAGAAAAAAGTTGAAAAAAACAGCTCAAGTACAAAAAAAGAAAAAAATTAGTTGTTGGAAAAAAACATTGCATTAAAAAGAAGGCAAGTATTATAAAAAATAGTACTCTGATTACAAAAAGAATGGATTTTTAATGAAAAAGAAGGTGCTTGGTATTATCTTTCTGAAAGTGGAGACATCGTTAAGAATGCATGGGTTGGAGATTACTACTTAGGTCAGGATGGCAAAAATGCTTTCTAATCAATGGTTGTATGATTCATTCTATAAAGGTTGGTACTATTTAACAAAAAAAGTGGTGCTTATGCCAATGCAACATGGGTTGGAGACTATTATTTAAAAACAATATGGTAAAATGGCGGATGCTGAATGGATTTATGATCCAAATTATCAATCATGGTATTACTTAAATAATGGCGGAAGCTATGCTCGTTCTCAATGGGAAGGCAACTATTACTTGAATGCTGATGGAAAAAAATGGCAACAAAAGCATGGGTAGATTCAGAAAAAAATATTATGTAGATGGAACTGGAAAATGGGTTGAGTATGTTAAACCATTAAACACTCCATGGTACTTCAAAGAGACCCTCAATGGAGTTCTGAATTATTAAGAGGAATTACAATGGGCGTTTCAGGCTGTGTACCAACTTCACTTTCAATGATTTTCAATGGATTCGGTGAGAATACAACACCGATTGAAGTAGCTCGTTGGATTAGTGAAAAGACTGAATATATGAATACAAATAGCTATGTTGGAACTAGTGCAAAAGGTGCAGCAGCAGCACTGAAAGCATGGGGATTTGATTATAAAGTTATCAATACAAAAGAAGATGTTAAACAAGCTTTTAGTTGAAGGGAAAACCATTCTAGCTTGTGTTGGACAAGGACATTTTTGTAAGAGCAGCAAATGCCACGCATGCCATTGTATTAAGTGGATACCAAGATGGTAAAACATTTGTCAGAGATCCTGAAAAATAATGGAAATAGTAGATGGTTTGATATCGATGATTTATGGAATCAAAGAAGTTTCGATGAAGGGGATAATGAACTAGGTGGACCATTTATGGTAGTAGAAAAAGTTGCTACTAAAAAAATGATTGCAATCTGAGTCAGAAATCTGTAGAATCAGCTTATAAAATAAAATGATGGAGAAATATACAATTGTCAAGTAGAAAACATTGACAAACAAGAGATTCCTTAGTATAATTCTCTATGTTGCTTTAGGGGTGAAAAAATGTGAAAATATCATTAAAACAACTTGAAAATTCTCAAGGAATGCCTGTTTATTTTGAAGAAGAAATGCAAGTAGAAGATAACTTAAAGAGTCGTGACGATACGATTTTATCGGTTTCTCCTGCAGTAGCGAAAAGGTTTTTCTTGTTTATCAAAAATGAAACAGTCATTGCGCAATTTACTTGTGCTGTCGATATCACACTTCCTTCATCCAGGTCTCTAGAGCCAGTGGTTGTGCCATTGTCAATAGAAATTGTTGAACGATATATTCCAAAAAGGAACTTCATTTGAAGAACAGGAATTAACAGAAATTGTTATTCCATTAGAAACTGATTGGATAGATTTACAACCTGCTGTGGAAGATCATATTTTTACTTTCAATTCCTTTACAAGTCTTATCGCCAGAGGAATTGAGTGAAGACCGAATGCCAAGTGGTCAAGATTGGGAAGTGATTTCTCAAGACGAGTTGTCTTTAAGACGTACAGTCGCAAAAAGAACAGCAAATTGATCCGAGGTTAGCGGCTCTACAGTCTTTCTTCGATTCCGATGAGACTGAAAAAGTAAAAAGCATTTTATGTAAAGAAGATTGATTAGGAGGTGTACAAAATGGCAGTACCAAAACGTAAAACATCAAAAAGCTAGAAAAAGCTAAACGTCGTACTCACTTCAAATTAGAAGTACCAGGGTTAAACGCATGCCCTAACTGTGGTTCATTAAGAAAAAAAGCCACCATGTTTGCCCATCATGTGGACAATACGATGGAAAAAGAAGTTGTTTCTCAAGAAGCATAATTTTAACAATCAAGCCTACACTTTTATGTGTAGGTTTTTTATTTAGTTAAAGGAAGAACGTTCGCAATGATATTATATCTTTTTCGAACGTTTTTGTTTACTGGAGAAGTTTTGTGGTTATTCGACAAATCCTGTTGGCAAATCAACTTAATCACTAAATTAAGTCTTCGATTGATGATTAATGGAGTTTACACAAAACATTGGGCACTCTCTAAAAAATTCGCTATAAAAAAATAGTTTTTCGCCATTTTTCATATATATAAGTGAAGAGATGATTACAAGTGAAGAATCATTAGTAGTCACCTTCAAATAAATATAGGAAGTTGTAAAAATGAAAGAACGTATCAAAGATGCAAGACCGATGATGGATTTAATGGCAAAAAAAGTTTTCAGTAATCCTGAAATAACAGTACAGTTTATTCGAGATATCCTAGAATTACCTGTCCACCATGTAAAAAAATACTCGATGGATCTCAAATACACAATCACCAAATATTAAACCAAGCGGATCGAATTGTGAGCCGAAAAATACTGGACCAGGAAGGAAAGAAAAAAATGTACGACGAAAGAACACGATATCTCTAAGCCTATTCAAGCTTTTTAGCGACTATAGAAAAAGAAAAAGAAAGATGCAAGGATGGAAGGGTTAGCGGAAGGAATCGAAAAAGGAAAAAGTAGAAGGGATAGAGGAAGGAATTGAAAAAGGAAAAAGCACACGGAATCGAACATGAAAAGAAAAATGATGATTATCAGCTTAATCAAAGATGGGCTTTTCTCTAAAGAAGAAGGTGCAAAACGATTAAAGCGTATCTGTAATTGAATTAGATGAATGTTTGTTTGCTGACGAATAAAGAGAATAACAATTTTTCAAGACGACTTCGAGTCGTCTTTTTATATGTGAAAGAAAATTTATCTTTACCTAAAAAGAATAATAATCATATGCGATTAGCTTTTTATCTCATCTTCATGAATTCATGAGAGGATAGAAGTGAAATCTTAGGATAAATTACGATGGATGACAAATATTCCATCGGAAAATGCAAATATAATCAGAAAAATAATGTGATAAATAGTAGATGTCAGGAATAAAAAAATTTGATAAATAGAGTATATAACGATATACATTAATAAAATTCCTGAAAAAAACAACATTTTAAACCCTTAAAAGCATATTTATTTTTAAAAACGGGGAAAAAAATATTTTTCAAAAATTGTATAAATTATAATATATAGAGAATGTTAAACTTGTGAATAGATGTTTTTAGGATGATTTAATTGTTTTTCTTGTTGTAAAAGTTTGTGAAAATGTTTGTGAATTCCAAAAGTTAATTTACTTGAAAAAAATATAAAATTTATGATAAATTGTATGCGCCATAGTATAGTGGAAATAATAAAGAAGAGGAGATTAATTAATGAAGAAAAGAATCAAAATAATGAATTTAATCGAATTCAACGATTTTCAATTCGTAAGTACAGCTTTGGTGCTGCATCAGTAGCCATTGCAACGTACTTAATGTTTATGGGAAATGGTGCGGTTTATGCTGCACAAGAAGGGAGTAGCAGAAGGAACTGAAGCTAAAGCAGGGGAAGTTGTGCCTTCTAAAGAAGAGCCTAAGAATGAAGCTCCAAAAAGCTGAATCTTTAGATAGAACAAAATTGATTGGTTTAATTGCTGAAATTGAAACTAAATTATCAGATGGAACATATAACAATAAAAACAGATGAAAGTTTATCATTATTAAAAATCTGCAGTTGAGTTAGCTAAATCAACAGTTGTTAATGCAACTTCACAAGAAGAATTAGAAGTAGCTTATAGAAGTTTATTTACAACAAAAAACACAAAAATTAAAAAAAGTAAACCTGTAGAGAAAAAGAAACCCTAGAAGTAGACACTACTAACGGAAAAAGAAACTGTAGGTAAAAAAAGCAGAAAACACAGAACCAAAAAGCTGGTACTAATTCAATCGAAAAACACAGGTTCTCATGACTCACGCAATGGGAAAAAACATTAGATAAAGATAATTTGTTTTAGAACGGAAGCAACTGATTCAACGCATCCTGAATTTGAAAAACAGTGGGTGATATTACTTATTCTGTAGAATTTTCTGATGATAAGTTAAAAAGAAATTTACGTTTATAATAAAGAAGAAGCAAATGTTGAATTTAAAATCAAATCAGCTACAAATAAAGTAAGTTATGTTGAGACAACAAAAAGGTTCAAGTCAAAAAGTTTAATACTGTTGATGAGAATACTGTAACAGATGGTTACGGATATTATTTCAAAAATTACTACAGATACAGATACACCATTAACAGTAGCGATGACAGGTCAACCTAATGCAGGAATCATGGCGAATGCTAATTATACTAAAACTGAAGATCAAGCCTTTGCTATGGGTGACAGATACCTTCGTGTAACTGCGAAAAAACGGAACAGAAAATGTCTTCTCCTGATAATGGAGTAGATAAAGCAGGTTATTTCAAGATCGTTCTTAAATCACAAACATACAAATACCAACCTAAGAACTTAACAAATGCAGACAAAGTACTAGTTGCTAATCCAAATCAATTAACAACAACAGAACTTGAAGCAGTAAAAATAGTCTTAAAGTAATCTATTCAACAACAAATACAGATGCTCGTCTTACAAACTTAAAAAGGAACAGACGTAACGGATACTTACTCAGTTGTTGATACAATTACTGAATCTGGTAAAAAAACTTCGTTGTAACATATAAAGATGGATCAACAGATACTGTTTCAAAAGGTCTATTGGTTAAAAAGCGGACCAGCACCAACGGTAGACACAAATCCTAGAGCTAGAGGAACAGTTCTATCAACAGATGAAAAAAATTATCAGGAACTGGTGTGGCAGGAGCAACTGTTAAAGTTACTGTAAGAAACCCAGAAAAACAGAAGTATTATTAGAAAAACAGCAACAGTAAACGCTGAAGGAAAATGGGAAATTCCTTTTAGATGAAGGTTTAAATAGTAACGAAGCCTTAAATGGTGGTAGTACAGCATCAAGAACATTCTATAAAAATAAACCTAAAAATCTAGTAGAGATTATTCAAACGGTTGATGGTATAGAAAGTGAAGTTAAAAACCAAGACGTATCTATCGGACCTTCAAAAATATTACCATCAGAAGCTTCAAAAAGACGGCGCGAGCGTTGTAGCAGGAGCTAAAGAAGTAACGATTACTGTACCGCATGACGCAGGATTCACATACTTCTTCTATACAAATAAAGATAACAACAAAGAAACACAGCTTGACATCAAACGTAATGAAGATAATGGACAGTTAGAGATGTCTGGTGGAAATGCTAATAAAGCAACAATTAAAAAGATTGTGCCAGGTGCTTTCTACGATACCGTTACTTTAACATTAACAGAACATGTTAAAGAAGGAAACGTAAAAGTTATTCCTCACAATGGAATAGCTACAAAAGGAACTTACTTAGGTAAAACATCTTATCCTGTTACCAACGAAGCTCCAGTAGTATCAGCAGTGGAAGAAAACAAAAATGAAAAAGAAGTTCCAACAGATGCATCTGTAACAAAAAGCTGATTTATTAAAACTTGTGAAAGTAACAGACCATGAAGATGATTTGAGCGCTACTTTAGGTACTAAAGGAAATGCGAGAATAGTATCAATTGATGGGGATGAAAATGCTGTAAAAGTAGATACTTCAAAAGCAGGTGAACATACTGTAATCTTTAGAGCAGTGGATAGCCAAGGGAAAGAATCTGCTGACTACACATATAAGATTAAAGTTCGTCAAAAACAACGCTCCGGAAGTAACAATTCCATATTCTGAAGATGGTAAAAAGATGTCTATGTATATGCAAATGAAGATTTCGATATTCCAATCAAATATACAGATGACACAGGCAAGGTAGTGGAAGCGTCTATTAGACAGGGTGGAAATAAAGAGTTGCCTCAGAAGGCTGGTCAAAATGATCCTAATGTTTTAGATAATCAATACGATATGACAGTAGGAAAAAAATTTCTGCAGAAACAACAGCTACACCAGAAAAAGCCTGCAACTATTCACATCACTGGTAACTTATCGAAGACAACACAAGGTTTAGATGCTAATAAATTCCCAACAGACGAAAAATGGTGAATATTCTATTGTAACTCGTTATGCAACTGCAACAGATACAGATGGTAAGAATATTTCTAATAATGCTACAGGTAGTTCATACGCAACAGACCCAGGTGGTTTCAGAATCGTCTTAAAAGCTCAAACAGCTAAGTATGATGTTAAAGCATTAGACGATGAGCATAAAACTGTTGTAACTAATACTGCGACATTGACTCCTGAAGATTTGAAAACTGTTAAAGAGAATCTTAAATTAGAATTCTCTAAGAAAAAAATAAAGATAAGAACATCGACAAAACTGCTGAAGTTACACCTGAGAATGTTGGAAAAAGCAGTAGATACTGTTGCTCAAGATGGTACAAACTTAGTAGTAACCTATAAAGATGGTTCTAAAGATACAATCGCTTTTAGATAAAGTTGTGAAATTAGACAAAAGCCCCAGCAATTAAAGCGGTGAAAATGATAAAAGCAACTGAACAAATTGCTGCTATTAATGGTAATAGTGTATTATCACAAGCTGAAAAAGATGCGGCTATCGCTAAAAAGTAAACGCAGGAAACAAGCATCCTTAGATAAAATTGATGATGCTACAAATAACGATGCAATAAATGTAGCTAAAACTGAAGGTACTGCTGCTGTAGCAAAAAGTAAACCCAGTAGCTAAAGATGCAGCTAAACAAGCTGTTACAGATGCATTGAAAGCTAAAGAAGATGCACTTGAAAAAAACGTACTGACTTATCAGACACAGAAAAAAAGCGACTGCAAAAAGCAAAAGCAAAAGATGCAGCAGATAAAAGCAATTGCTGAAATTGATAAACAACCAGGTATTGTACCAACACCAGCAGAAGCAACAGCAGCGCAACAAGCAGTAGATGGTCAAAAAAACTACAGCTACTGAAGCGATTGCTAAAAGTAAACCCAATCGCAAAACAAGCGGCATTAGATAAAAATTGATGCAGCATTAAAAGCTAAAGAAAAAGAAATGGACGGCCGTACTGACTTAACGGACGAAGAAAAAAACAGCTGCAAAAAGAAGAAGCAAAAACGAATTGCTGAAACTAAAAAAAGCAGAAATTAATGGTAAGGCAAATAATGCAGATACAACTGCAGAAGCTGAAAGAATTCAAGGTGAAATCAATACAGCAGGTACTGATGGTGAAACAGCGATTAATGCTGTAACAAAAGATGCTGCTAAGAAACCAGCGGCAAAAGATAGCCTAACAGGAGTAGCTGATACTAAGAAAGCAGAAATTCAAAATGACGGGTCATTATCAGAAACGGCTAAAGAAAAAATTAAAAAGCAGAAGTAGATGCCATTGAAAAAAGCATCAGAAGCAGCAATTGATGGAGCTAAAAAGACGCTGATGTTGACGATGCTAAGAGAGCCGGAGAATATGCCATCAAGGCAATCAACTCAGTGCGTTTACCAGCTAATAAGGTATTAGTAGCAAATAAGGGTGATCTAAGCGCTACTGACCGTGAAAACATTGAAGCAGCAGTAAGAAAAGTGAATCCAACAGCAACTTCTATCAAAGTGAATCCAGATGGAAGTGTTGATGTGAGGTTAGAAAGTGGAAAAGAAGAAAATCTTCCATTAGATAAATTGGTGAGAACTAATACTGATTTAGGTAATAAGGGTGGTGGTAACGATATTAATCGTCCAATGGATAAAGTTATCGTTAAAGATCCTCAAAAAGCCTTACAACCAGAAGAAAAAAAGAAAAATCTTAAAAAGCTGTTCGTGATGTTAACCCTAATTCAGTTGTAACAATGGATGACAACGGAACAGTAACAGTATCAACTCCAGCCGGGGCAACAGCAGGATTCCCAGTAGCAGAATTAGTACGTACATTAGATGATGTGAAAAATGATAATTCAGGTTCAGCTAATGCAGGAATTCGTAAGCCAGCAGATAAAGTAGTCGGAGATCCGACAAATGCAGGTGATCAAGAAAAAGTAACTGCGAAATTGAAAAATTAAATGGTGATAATGCCGAGGTTAACTATGACGCTAAAGGAAATGCAACAGTAGTACTCCAAATGGTACTGTAGCAACAATTCCAGCAGCAGACTTATTCAAAACACCAGAAGAAGCTAAGAAAGCAAACGGTGGAGATGACATCAACAAACCAAACTCACAAACTGTCGTTGATGATATAACAACGTTACAAGGTGCAGAACTTGAAAAAGTAAAAAGCTGACATCAAAGCTAAAGTTGAAGCAGTAAATCCAGGTGCGGTTGTAGTAGTAGACGATAAAGGAAACGCAATCGTAACGACACCAGAAGGTAAAACAGCAGTTATCGATGCAGATGATTTAATTAAGAAATCTACTGAATTACCAAATGCAAAAAGCTGGTAACTACATTAACAACCCAGCAGACAGAGTAAAAAGTAACAGATAAAGATGCAGATAAATCACCAGAAGAAATCGCTAAAATTAAAGCAGCGGTTGAAGCAGTAAACCCAGGTGCACAGTAGTAGTTGATGCTAAAGGTAATGCAACAGTAACAACACCAGAAGGTAAAACAGCAACAATCCCAGTAAGTGAATTAGTAAAAGTAGATGATGATAAGACTGCAGTAAGTGGTGGAAACCAAGTAAACACTCCAGCAGATAGAGTAGTCTTAGAAAAGAGACATTACGGCATTAACACTAGATGAACTTACTAGGTTGAAAGAAGATATTACAGCAAAAGTTAAAGCCGTAAAACCCAGATAAAGATGGTAAGGCAACAACTGTAGTAATAGACGAAAAAAAGGAAATGCCACAGTAACAACACCAGATGGCAAAACAGCAACAATTCCAGTAACTGACTTAGTAAAAGCTAAAACAGATTTAGCAGATCCAACTAAACAAGATGCTGTAAACAAACCAGCGGATAAAGTAGTAGTAGCTGATCCAAATGCAGATTTAAGCGCATCTAAAGATGCCATTAAAGCAGCGGTTGAAGCAGTAAACCCAGGAGCAACAGTAGTAGTTGATGACAAAGGAAACGCAACAGTAACAACGAAAGACGGTAAGACTGTAGTTATTCCAAAAAGCTGACTTAGTGAAAACTGAAGCTGATAAAGAAACTGCTAAAGCAGGAAATAGCATTAACAAGCCAGTTGATAAACTAATAGCTAATAAAGATGCTTTAACTCCTGAAAATATTGCAGCAATTAAAGCTAAAGTAGAAGCTGTTAACCCAGATGCAACAGTAGTAGTAGACGATAAAGGAAATGCGACTGTAACAACACCAGAAGGACAAACTGCGACAATTCCAGTGACTGAATTAGTGAAAAACTGAAGCTGATAAAGAAACTGCTAAAGCAGGAAACAATGTCAACAAACCAGCAGATAAAGTACCAGCAACAAAAAGAAGACTTAGCGGATCCTGCTAAGAAAGAGGATGTTGTAGGAAAAATCAAAGCAGCAATTCTTAAAAGTAAATCCAGAAGGAACAAAAGTTGTAGTTGACGAAAAAGGAAATGCAACAGTATCTACTCCAGATGGAAAAAACAGCGACAATTCCTGTTGAAGATTTATTAAATCCAGCAGCTAAAGATAAGGCTAATGCTGGAAACAAAGTAAACACACCAGCAACTAAGGTAGTTGTAACAAGTCCTGATAACAAAAAGCTGATGAAGAAAAAAATCAAAGCTGAAATCTTGAAAGTGAACCCAGATGCAACTGTAGTATTTGATACAGCAGGAAACGCAACAGTAACAACGAAAGACGGAGATGTAGCGACAATCCCAGCATCTGACTTAGCAAAAAGACGCAGCAGACCTAGAAAAAGCTGACAAACAAGATGATGTTAAGAAACCAGTTGACAAAAACAATTGTTAAGCATACTGATAGATTAACTCAAACTGAAAAAGATGCAATTAAAGCAGCTGTTGAAAAAGTAAATCCAAGTGATCCAGCTAACCCTACAACAGTAGTAGTAGATGATCATGGAAATGCAACAGTAACAACACCAGACGGAAAAACTAAAGTTATTCCAGCTTCTGAATTAGTGAAAACACAAGATCAAGCAGATGGTGCAAACGCAGGAAACAATGTCAACAAACCAGCAGATAGAGTATCAGCAAAACCAGCAGACTTAGAAGGAGCTAATAAAGAAGCTCTTAAAGGTAAGATTGCAGATGCAATTAAAGCAGTTAACCCAGAAGGAACTAAAGTATTCGTTGACGACAAAGGAAATGCCACAGTAACAACACCAGAAGGTAAAACAGCAACAATCCCAGTTGAAGACTTACTAAAAAGTCCTGATGATAAAAATTCTGCAACTGCAGGTAACAAAGTGAATACTCCAGCAGACAGAGTAATTTTAGATAAAGATGTTGCTGCGTTATCACCAGAAGAACTTGCTAAGGTAAAAGAAAAAATTGCTGATAAAGTTAAAGCAGTAAATCCAGATGCAACAGTATTCGTAGATGATAAAGGAAATGCCACAGTAACAACTAAAGATGGTGCTGTAGCAACAATTCCAGCTGCTGATTTATTGAAGGCAAAAACTGATTTAACAGATCCAGCTAAACAACCAGCAGTTAAGATTCCTGTAGACGAAACAGTAGTTGCGAATAAAGATGGTTTGTCAGGACCAGAAAAAACAGCAATTCAAAAAGCTGTTGAAAGTGTAAATCCGGGCGCTACAGTATTCGTAGATGAAAAAGGAAATGCCACAGTAACAACACCAGATGGAAAAACAGCAGTAATTGCAGCAGATGATTTGGTGAAAACAAAAAGAAGATGTGTCAAATGATCCTAAAAGCAGGTAACCTTGTTAACAAACCAGCAGATAGAGTCTTTGTTAAAGATGGACAAATTACGGATGATGTTAAAGCAAAAAAATTAAAGACAAAAGTTCAACGTGTAAATCCAGATGCTACAGTATTTGTGGACGAAAATGGAAATGCAATCGTAACAACACCAGAAGGTAAGACAGTTACAATTCCAGTAGGCGACCTAACAAAAACAGATGCAGATAAAGCAACAGTTAAAGCAGGAAACAAAATTAGTACACCAGCAGATAGAGTATTAGTGAAAGATCGCGAACACCTAACAGCAGAGGATATTAAAAGAAATTGAGAAAAAACATCAAGGGCTGTAAATCCAGATAAAGATGCTAATAATCCAACAGTTGTATTATTTGACGAAAAAGGAAATGCAACTGTAACAGTGACAAATCCAGATGGTACTAAGACTACAGCTACAATTCCAGTAGAAGATTTAGTAAAACCAGTAGCTTACTTAACAAATCCAGCTAAACAAGATTTAATTAAGAAACCAGTGGATAAAGTGTTAGTAACAGATCCAGCTAACATTGATAAGGAAGCCATTAAAAAGCTGTACTTGCTGTAAATCCAAAAAGAAGGAACAACTGTAGTAGTAGATGACAAAGGTAATGCGACAATCACAACTCCAGATGAGTAAGACATTCGTAATTCCAGCCAAAGATTTAGTGAAGTCAGAAGAAGAAGCTAAAAACGAAAAAGCAGGAAATGACATCAATAAACCATCAGATAAGGTAGTAGCAGATACAACTAAACCATTGACAGACGAAGCTAAAAAAAGCTATTGTTAAGAAAAATCAAAAGCTGTAAATCCTGATACAAAAAGCAATCTTCGTAGATGATGAAGGAAATGCAACAGTTACATTAGAAGATGGAACTACAGCGACAATTCTTGCAAAAAGACTTAGTAAGAACAGAAGAACAAGCTAAGGGACCAAATGCAGGAAATAATGTAAACACTCCAGCTGATAAAGTAGTAGCAGATCCAGACAAATTAACTGATACTGATAAAACTGCAATCGCTGAAAATATAAAATCAGTAAACCCAGAAGCAAAAGTAGCCTTCGATAAGTATGAAATGCAACAGTAACAACTAAAGACGGAGCTATAGCAACAATTCCAGTTAAAAATCTAGTGAAAACACAAGATGAAGCAACAAAACCAACAGCAGGTAACAACGTGAACAAACCAGCTGATAAGGTAGTAGCAGATCCAGCAGACTTTAATGATGAAACTAAGAAAGTTGCTATTAAGAAAGCTATCGAAGATAACATCAAAAGCAGTAAATCATGGTGCGCTTGTAGCAGTAGATGATTTAGGAAATGCAACAGTTACACTTCCAAATGGTAAGACAGCAGTAATCCCAGCAAAAGACTTAACAAAACCATCAACAGAAGTAGATAAGCCAAAAAGCAGGAAATGATATTGTTAAACCAGCAGATAAAACTGTAGTGAAGAGATCCAGCTAAGTTAACAGATGCTGAGAAAGATGCTATCGGTGCGAAAGTAGCAGAGGTAAACCCAGATGCTAAATACATTGCAGTAGATGACAAAGGAAATGTAACAGTAACACTTAATGATGGAAAAAGTAGCAGTAATTCCAGCGTCAGATTTAACTAAGACAGCAGAAGAAGCAGCTAAACCAAAAAGCAGGAAATGATGTAGTTAAACCAGCTAGATAAGACTAATTGTGAAAGATCCAGATGCATTAACACGAAGATGAGAAAGAAAGAAAACAATCATCGCTGAAAGATTAAAGCAGTAAATCCAGACAAGGATGCAGAGCATCCTACAACAGTAGTATTAGACGACAAAAAGGAAATGCAACAGTAACAACTCCTGATGGTAAGATAGCAGTAATTCCAGCATCAGACTTAACTAAGTCAGAAAGATCAGATGCTGAAAGAACGAAATGCAGGAAGATGACATTGCTAATATTCCAGCGGATAAAAGTACCAGTTGTATGAAACAGCTGAAAACCAGTGGATAAAAGAAGCAATTGCAGCTAAAGTAGAAGCAGTAAATCCAGAAAGGTTCAACTGTAGTAGTTTGATGACGAAGGAAATGCAACAGTAACAACAGATGAAGGTAAGATAGCGGTAATTCCAGCGTCAGATTTAGCTGAAATCACAGGAAGAAGCAGCTCAAACCATGCAGGAAATGATGCTAATACACCAGCAGATAAGATGTAGTGAGCAAAATCCAGAAGTACTGACAGATGCTGAGAAAAACAGCAATTACAGATAAAGCAGTTAAAGCAGTAAATCCAGGGTGCGACTGTAGTAGTAGACGACAAAGGAAACGCAACAGTAATATGACAAAGAAGGTAAGACAGTTCTGTATATTCCAGCATCAGACTTAGTAATCCCAGCTGATAACCTTGCTGGTGAAGCTAAAGAACGCTAAAGTGAAAAACACCAGCATTCCGTACATTAGTTGGAAATAAAGATGAGTTAACAGACGATGAAAAAAAGCAGCAGTTAAGAAAGCAATTGAAGCAGTAAATCCAGAAGGAACGACTGTAGTAGTAGACGACAAAGGAAACGCAACAGTAACATTACCAGACGGTTCTACAGCAACAATTTCTAAAGAACAACTAGTGAAAAGATCAAAAAGATGTTTCTAACTCTAAACATGGTGGAGATAATCTTGATATCGATTTGAGTAAAAGTACTTGTAGGAAATATTAATGATATTACTCCAGAAGAAAAAGCGAAAATTCCAATTCAAAGTTCTAGAGCTATCACTAATGTAGAAGAATTCGATCTTGATGCTTACATTAAATCAACAGATAAAGATGGAAACACAGTTTACACATCTAAAAGATTCTAAAGTGAAAATTACAATCGACAAAGATGGTAATGCAACAATCGAAAAAGATGGTAAGAAAGAAGCAGCTGTTAGTATCGATAAAGCCGGAAATGTAACAATCGTTACAAAAAGAAGGTCAAGTATTAGAAATTCAAGAGATGACGCATTCAAACAACGTCCTTACGTACCACAATATGCAAAAAGTAGATAAATCTAAATTAGAATCAGGTATCCGTAACTTGGATAGTTTAATTGCCTCTCAAGCAGATCAATTAGATGCTGCAAAAGCAAAAAGAAGCTAAAAGCATTATTAGCAGAAGCAAAAGAAGTATTTGGAAATCCAAATGCAACTCAAGCAGAAGTAGATGCAATGGTGAAACGTTTAGAAGAATTCAAGTTAAACCAAGCTTCAGTAGCAACTGATGATCAAGCAGATAACAATGCAGCGAATGCATCAAACGGAGAAACTTCAGCAAGATGCAGCAGATGATAAATTAGCAGCGAACGTTTCAAAACGAAACAACCAAAAAGAACTTCCAAACACAGGTACATCAACATTTGGAACAGTTCTTCCAGCAATCGCAGCTCTATTATCAGGAGTAGGCGTATTTGCAACAAAGAAAAAAAGAAGATGAATAATCAATAGATTTCATTTGTTGAGAGAAGAAGGATTATAGCTAAAGAAAGGCTATTTTCCTTCTTTTTCTATATTGGTGCACATCAATTGTAAAAGCGCTAAAAAAATATGTGATAATGTATAGCTAGATAGGTAGCAAATAAAAATTAGGAGATGAACAAATGAAAGGTACATTATCATTAAGAGGGTTTAGAAAATTACGTACAGGTGCTATTGTAGCAACTGGTGTATTTTTAATTGGATTAGCAAATGTCCAAACAACTGTTCAAGCAAGTGAAGAAGATGGTGTTTGGGTAGCAAGAACTGTTGAACAAGTCAAAGCAGATATACAAAAAGAAGATAATTTCTTTAAATACGAAATTAAATGGGGAGATACGTTAAGTGTCATTAGTGAAGCAACGAATATTCCTGTAGATGTATTAAAAGAAATGAATCGTATTTCAGATAGAAATTTATTTTTACCACACAATGAATTACTTTACACAGAAGGAGAAAGTGTAACAGATTCAAAAAAACAAAAACATAAAATTATTATTAAAGAAAGTTATGGTAAAAAGAAGTTAGAACTTATGAAGTTGTACTTCAAAAATCATGAAACAGCTGAAGTATCTTTTGAATTAAAAGAAACTACTGAAAAAGTTCAAACAAATTATACATCAGTTGTAAGTTACGGTGAGGGTATATAACTTAGTTTCAGATCAAGTAGAAGGAACAATGGAAACACCAACGCTAACACCACCAGCGGAAGAACATCCAGCAGCGCCAGGGGTGACGAAACGCCAGCACCAGCGCAACCAACGGAAGAAAACCAGCAGCGCCAGGCACAACAGAAAAACCAGCACCAGCGCAACCGGCGGAAGAAAAACCTGCAACTTCAGGCACAATAGAAACGCCAACTCCAGCGCAACCAGCGGAAACAACACCAGCAGGTTCAGGGAGCAACAGAAACACCAGCACTAGCGAAACCAGCAGAAGAATACCCAGCAGCGCCAGGGTACAGCAGAAACATCAACTCCAGCGCAACCAGCAGAAGAACACCCAGCGGCGCCGGGCACAACAGAAACGCCAGCGCCAACGAAACCTGCGGAAGAACACCCAGCAGCGCCAGGGCACAGCAGAAACACCAACTCCAGCGCAACCAGCAGAAGAACGCAGCAGCGCCAGGCACAGCAGAAACGCCAGCGCCAGCGCAAACCTGCGGAAGAACGCAGCAGCGCCAGGAGCAACAGAAACACCAGCGCCAACAGAAACCAGCGGAAGAAATCCAGCAGCGCCAGGGCACAACAGAAACGCCAGCGCCAACAGAAACCTGCGGAAGAACACCCAGCAGCGCCAGGGAGCAACAGAAACGCCAGCACCAGCGCAACCAGTAGAAGAACACCCAGCATTGCCAGGGGCAACAGAAACGCCAACTCCAGCGCAACCAGCGGAAACAACACCAGCAGGTTCAGGCGCAACAGAAACACCAGCGCCAACGAAACCTGCGGAAGAACACCCAGCAGCGCCAGGGTACAGCAGAAACACCAACTCAACGAAACCAGCAGAAGAACACCCAGCATTGCCAGGAGCAACAGAAACGCCAGCGCCAGCGCAACCAACGGGAACAACACCAGCAGATTCAGGGAGCAACAGAAACACCAGCGCCAAGCAGAAACCTGCGGAAGAACACCCAGCAGCGCCAGGCACAGCAGAAACACCAACTCCAGCGCAACCAGCAGAAACAACACCAGCAGGGTACAGGAGCAACAGAAACGCCAACTCCAGCGCAACCAGCGGAAAACAACACCAGCAGGGTACAGGAGCAACAGAACAACCAACTCCAGTGGCACCATCAGAAGGAACACCAGCGAGGTTCAGGTACAACAGAAGACACTCCAGCGGATTCAAATAATCAGAACAAATCCAACTGAACCAAAAAAGATGATGTTGAAAAAAAGGTCTAGAGGAAAAATGGATCAGAGTTAGAGTCACGTAAAAAATGAAATTAGAAGAAATTGACTCAAGCAGTCTATCACCAAGTGATAAAAGAAGAAGCTAAATCAAAAAGTAGAAGAATATACAAAATAAAAGCTACAGAAGCAATGAAAGCAAGCAAAAACTACGGAAGATCAAGCGACTGTAGTGGATCAATATGAAACAGATTTATCTACTATTAATACTCCTGGGGTTGACCAAGGAAAAACCAGACTACTCAAATTCAGGATTATCTGGAAACGGACCGGAAGGAACACATATTGGAGATAACAATGTTATTGGTCATGGTAATGGTACGCCAGAAAATACAGGTTTTTAGAAATGCACCAGTTTATCAACCACGTGTAACACGTCGTGCAAGAAGTGTAGATGAACCAATGGATAAAGTTGCTATTTACTACAACTATACTGAGATGAAAGATATTGCAGGATTTTTAGGAGACCCTGGAGAATCTGTTGTTACAGTTCCAAAAGGAGCTACACACGAACAGGTTCAAGCTATCGTAAAATCTAAGATTGATGAGAAAAAGCAGAACTTGCCAAAAAGGATATACTTTCTTGGAAGATTATTTTTGTAGATAAACCTCAAGAAGATACAATTCGTTATGATTATATTGTTAACTTTACAAAAACCTTCTTCACTAAGAATGGCACCAATGATTCAACCTAGAGCTTCTCGTACAAGAAGATCGGTAGAAGAACCAAAAGTAAAAACACGTACAATTACGCTTTACTATCAATTAGCAGAATTAGAAATTGCTGGTTCACTTGGAAATCCAGGACAAAGTATGTTATCACAGTTCCAGAAACTGCAACAGCAGAAGAAATTCAACAAGCTATTGATCAACAAACATCGAGAGAAAAAGCATCGCTTTCGTTATTTCAATATGTAGGAGAAACGAATTTACAAAAACGATATTTTAGATCGTGGTTTTGGAAATTTTGATTATGTAATTACTTTTGCTCGTCGCAAATAATTTTTAAAAGAATTCTTTTTAAAGTTAAAAAGATGATTGATAAAATAGAGATTAGAGGAAATCTAGTCTCTATTTTATTATGTGACTTTCAGTCCGTCACGCTCCGTAGGTGCGTGACAAATAAACTCCCCGCTATGCGGGTGCGCATCGAGGTTATACCAAAAAACTCCAATCGCGATACAATAAAGGTGTTCAAGCCTATCATATAGCGAGAGGAGAAAAAATATGGCTGAAAAAGCTAATAGTTTATCACATACAAAATGGATGTGTAAATACCACATTGTTTTTACACCTAAGTATAGACGGAAAGTTATCTATAATCAATATAGGAAAAAGTTTGGGAGAAATATTTCGTCGATTGTGTAGTTATAAAGGGGTAGAGATTATAGAAGGACATCTTATGCCGGATCATGTTCATATGTTGGTAAGTATTCCACCAAGGATAAGTATTTCAAGTTTTATGGGGTATTTAAAAAGGAAAAAGCGCACTAATGATGTTTGATAAACACGCAAATTTAAAATATAAATTTGGGAACCGTCATTTTTAGAGCAGAAGGCTATTATGTAAGCATAGTAGGTCTCAATGAAGCTACCATAAGAAAGTATATACAAGAACAAGAAAAAACATGATATAGCAATTGATAAATTAAGTGTAAAAGAGTATGAGGATCCCTTTAGGGGTGATGGTAAAGTAATACAAACGCCTCTTTAAGAGGCAAGTGACGAGTCAAAAAGCAATAAGGCTTGAACAAAGTGAAAGCCAGCGTCTTGAGGCGCTGGCTTGTAATCTGGGCTTATAGCCCCGGTTCAAACCACCCGTTAGACGGGTGGTCATGATTGTAAAGGAAGTAAACACTCTATACGTTAAAGCGATAATAGTGTACAATGTGAGAGGAAAAAGGAGACGAAGACAATGTTAGTATTATCTCTGTATTAATCTACAATTGTGATTGCAACTTATTTTATTTTACAATTTTATTTTTGGTACAAGAATTTATTTTTCAGAATCATTTTTCTTAACAATAAGAGAAGTCATGCTTCCTCTTTTATTTGTCAGCTATGAAATCTTTAGTCAGCTACTTTTAGGTAGATCCTTAATGCCTTTGATAATCGTATTCAGCAGTTTAGTGGGTATGCTGCTATTATTAGTGAAAAAAGAAATTCAGACTTCTATATTCGAAAAATTTTTGTATCAATTTTTGTTCGATTGAATTTCTAATCTTAGTGATTGGTCATTTAATTTTAGGATGCCAATTTATTTATTTTTGATTTTTAAATAAAGTTTTAAAGAAAAAGAGCTCTCCGCATGATTGCAGTGCAAAATACGGAGGGCTCTTTTTAGATTTTTGTTACAAATAAGATTCAAATTGGTAAGGAAGTGAAGCCTGAATTTAAAAATCTGGGCTGAAAAATAAAATATTTTTAACTTTTTCATAAAAAGTGGTGAAAAGTGGGGGAGTGTGGTAAAAATATGGTTAATTATGAATGATAGGAGGAGTCTGCATGTTAATCGGTGAATATCAACACACAATAGATGCTAAGGGACGTATGATTGTTCCTGCTAAGTTTCGTGAAGATTTAGGATTCACTTTTGTTGTAACACGTGGACTAGATGGCTGTTTATACGGCTATCCTCTTGATCAATGGCAATTGCTTCGTCAAAAAAGTTGAGTGAATTACCTCAATCGAAAAAAAGACGCTCGTGCATTTGCTCGCTTCTTCAATTCTGCTGCAAGCGAAGTGGAATTTGATAAACAAGGAAGAATTAATATCACACCAACTTTACGAGAACATGCTGGTTTAGTGAAGAACTGTCGTGTCATTGGTGTGAATGACCGAATTGAGATTTGGGATGAAGAACGTTGGAAAGCATATATTGCTGAAACTGAAGAGAATTTTGAAGAATTAGCAGAACAAATGGCTGATTTTGGATTTTAGAAAGGATATTAATTTAAAATGTTTAAACATGTAACCGTATTGCTACATGAAACAGTGGGATAATCTTGAAGTAAAACCAGATGGGATTTATGTAGATTGTACATTAGGTGGAGCAGGACATAGTGAATATTTATTAGGTCAATTGACAACAGGACATTTATATTGTTTTGATCAAGATATGAATGCCATTGATAATGCTAAAATCCGTTTGGAAAAATTTATAAATGAAGGTAAAGTCACGTTCATTCATGCGAATTTTAGAATGATTCAGAAAAAAACTGAATAAATTAGGGATAAAAAAGTTGATGGGATTTTTGTATGACTTAGGGAGTATCTTCTCCACAATTAGATCAAATTGAAAGAGGATTTAGTTATCATCAAAAATGCTATTTTAGATATGAGAATGGATCAAACAGCGCCATTAACCGCAAAAGAGATTATTAATGAGTGGAGTTATGATGAATTAGTTCGAATTTTTCTACCGTTATGGAGAGGAAAAAGTTCTCCAAAACAAATTGCGAGAAATATTGAACGTATTCGTCAAGACCATAAAAATTGAAAACGACTGGAGAATTAGTGGATATTATTCGTGATAGTATTCCTGCTGCTGCAAGAAGAAAAGGCGGGCATCCTGCTAAAAGAATTTTTCCAAGCGGTGCGTATTGCGGTAAATGATGAATTAGCAGCTGTGGAAGATTCACTGGAACAGAGCTTTTTGATTTATTAGAAGTCGGAGGAAGAATGAGTGTGATTTCATTCCATTCTTTAGAAGATCGTATTGTAAAGACGATGTTTAAACAACAAAGCACTGTTGAACAAGGACCTAAAAAAATTTACCAATTTTACCAGGTCAGTTAGAGAGTGCGAATTTTTAAATTGATTACTAGAAAACCAATTTTTGCCAACAGAAGAAGAAATGCAAGAAAACTCACGATCACAAAGTGCGAAATTACGAGTGATTGAACGTGTAAAATAAGTAGTAAAGGAGGCGTTTTTGATGGCATTAGCAAAACAAATCGTTGATGTAAATTCAGCAACAATAGCCAGAGAAGCCTATCCAAATGCTTATAGGGATAATGTAGTCACAGCTATTCCGCAGGAAAGAGTAAAAGATTAATTATGTACGTAATATGATTGTTGGTTTTAGTGATTATGTTTGCTTTAGCAACAATCCACAATTATCAGTTCAATGGTTGTAACGAATAAAAAAATCGTCAATTACAAGACATTCAAACAAATACAACATTGATGCAAAGAAAAAAATGATACGTTATTACAATCGGCGCAAGAATTATCACAATATGACCGTGTGAATCGTATTGCAAAAGAACAAGGGTTACAAATGGGTCAAAAATAACGTAAGGAATGTTGGACAATGAAAATGAATAATTTTAAGGAATATTTGGGAAATAGAAAGATTGCGATACGTTGCTTGATGGCAATCGCATTCTTCCTATTTCTCATTTTTCTTTTTCACTTCTTTAAAATAATGGTGCTGGGACAAAAGTCATGGTGTTAATTTAAGAGACGAATTAGATAAGAAAATTAACACATACAACACTATTGAAGGCTAAACGTGGAAATATTTACGATGCAAGTGGTAGTCCCATTGCTGTAGATGCAACGAATTATTCTTTGTTTGCTGTGTTAACAGATCAATGGGATAAAGGAAAAAGATTATGTACAAGATTTTTCGAAAAACTGCGCAAGTTTTATCAAAATATATTGATATGAAGGCTCCAGAAATTGAAAAAATCTTATCTCATGTTGCTCAAGTAGAATTTGGGAATGCAGGGAAAAAATCTTTCGGTTGAAACAAAAGAAAAATTGAGAAAGAGGAATTACCTGGTATTAAATTACTAGAGAATCTTTCACGGTATTATCCAAATGGGATTTTTGCTTCACATTTAATTGGATATACAGATGTAGAAGAGCAAACAGTAGATGGAAAACCAGTGGAACAATTAGTCGGTAAAATGGGGATTGAAGCATTATATAATGCAACCTTAACCGGGAAACCTGGAGAAGTTGTTTCAAGATTGGATGGAAATGGATATGTAATTTCGGGAAGTGAAGAAGTTACTCAACAACCAAAAGATGGAAATGATTTATATTTAACATTAGATAAAAATGCAAAACGTATTTAGAGTCATTAGTCTCTCAAGTGACGGAAAAAGTACTTGCCGAATCAATTAACAGCGATGTTAGTAGATCCAAAAATCTGGAGATATTGTTGCAGCAACTCAACGACCAACCTTTAATGGTTCGACTAAAGAAGGTATCAATACAATGTGGAATAATCTTTTAACGGATGAAGCTTATGAACCGGGTTCTACGATGAAAGTGTTGACACTTGCTGCGGCTATTAATGAAGGTGTTTTTGACCCGAATGAAAAATATGATTCTGGTAAAATTCAAATTTTTCAAAGATTTAGTACGTGACTATAATAAAGTTGGATGGGGAAGAATTACTTATTTAGAAAGTTTAGCTCACTCAAGTAACGTTGCTTTTTGTTCATGTAGTTCAAAAAAATTGGAGTAGAAAAATGGAAGCAATATTTAGATTTATTTGGATTTGGTCAAAGTACGCAATCAGGATTTTTTTAAATGAAGCTACTGGATTGAATACATATAATTCTTATTTACAACAATTGTCGACTGGTTTTTGGACAAGGGATTTCTGTAACAGCTTTTCAAATGGTACAAGCTTTTACAGCAATTGCGAATCAAGGAGAAATGAAAAATTAAGAATTGTGGATCATGAGTTTAGACCAGCAACAAAATACTACAGTTAATTTTTCTGAAAATTCTTTAGGGCAAGTAATTAAACCGGAAACAGCTACTCTAGAATATTTACGTCAAGCAACTACTATGAAAGATGGAACATCTGATGGGTTTGATATTGAAGGTGAGGAAATAGCTGCGAAAACAGGAACTGCCGAATTTGTAAATCCTGAAACAGGAACTTATTACTCGTATGGAAGTAATTATATTTATTCTGTAGTTGGATTTGCGCCTGCAAGTGATCCAAAATATATTTTATATATTACATTGAAGCAACCTCAAAATAACCCTTATGGAGCTGGAGGTAGTGCTTTTAATTAAAGAGATTTTTAATCCAATGATGAAACGTGCGTTAGATTATAGTCGATTAACGCAATAAAAAGGAGGAATTTAGAAATGTTAGCTACAGAATTAGCTCAATTAATTTATCTCAAAAAGATTGAAGGTAATTTATCAGGTGTAACAATTGATTTTTAGCACAAGATTCAAGAAAAAGTTCGTCCAAATACATTATTTTTCTGTATTGATGGAGTTACAGTAGATGGGCATCGCTTTTGCTGCTGCTGAAAGAAAAAGGTGCCGTTGCCTTTGTAGCTAGTAAATCTATCAAAAATCAAGTAGGGGATACTCCAGTAATTTATGTTAAAAGATGTGACAAGAGTGATGGCTTTGTTGGCAAATCATTTTTATGGATATCCAACTCAATCTTTACAAATGATTGGTGTTACAGGAACTAATGGTAAAACGACAGTCACTCATATGATAGATGCATTATTGGAAAAACCGAATAAACCAACTGCATTAATTGGTACAATTTATCGTAAAATTGGTCCAAAAAAATTATTCAGACTCATAATACAACTCCAGAAATTTTAACATTGCATGAAACTTTCCAAGAGTTAAAAGAGATTGGTGGAGAGACTTGTTTGATGGAAGTTTCTTCTCATGCCTTTTCACAATTAGGCCGTGTTTGGGGATTAGATTATGATTGTGTAGTCTTTACGAATTTAACACATGAACATTTAGACTTACACAAAACAATGGAACAATATGCGCATGCTAAAAGTTTATTATTCTCTCAATTAGGGAATTATGTTGGAGAAAATTCTAAGCCAAAAAGTAGCGGTTTTAAATGCGGATGATGAACAGTTTCAAATGTTTGAGTATTCAACTCCAGTTCAAGTGATTAGCTATGGAATTAATGAGGAAGCTGACTTCAAAGCTGAAAATATTCGTACAGAAAATGGACATACAATCTTCGAACTAGTAATTCAAAATGATGAACGTTACTTAGTAGATATGCCATTACTAGGAATTTTCAATGTTTATAATATGTTGTCTGCAATTGCAGTGGCTTATGTTTATGGAATTTCTATAGAAGAAATATTGAAAAAGGTGAAAAGCTTTCCAAGGTGTAGCAGGTCGTATGCAACCTGTTGATAAAGGACAAAAATTTCCAAGTCATTGTAGACTTTGCCCATACACCAGATGGATTAGAAGAATGTATTAGATTCTCTAGTACAAATTCCACATGGAAAAATCATTACAGTTGTGGGGGCATAGCGGAGGAAATCGTGATTCAAGCATGAGACCAGAATTAGGAAGAATTGCGTTAACTAAAATCAGACCATGTGAGTCTTTACAGCAGATAATCCTAGAACAGAGCCATTAGTAAATATTTATGAAGGATTGCTAAGTGCAGTAAATAAGGAATCTGTTTCTTATGAATGTATTGATAAACGAGAAGAGGCCATTGAAAAGGCACTTCAATTAGCCAATAAAAAAATGATATTGTGCTACTTGCTGGAAAAAGGTGTTGAAGCCTATCAAATTATTGGTGAAGTAGAATATCCTTATAATGAAATTGAAGTTGTAGAATCATTATTAAGGAATAAATAAAAAGGAGAAAAATGATGACATTACAATTATTACTTGTATTAGAGCAACATTACTAGCCACAGTATTTTGCGGAACCTAAATTTATTCAATTTATGCGAATGAATCAGTTTTGGGCAAACGACTTTTAGAAGACGGTCCATCTTGGCATAAAGCCAAAAGCGGAACACCGACTATGGGAGGATTTATCTTCTTAATGATGATTGGAATTGTCAGTTTAGTTCTTGGAGGATTATTCGGATATTTTAATTTCACATTATTAAGTGGCGTCATTGGATTTGTATTTTTGGTGGAATCGGATTTTTCGATGATTTTATCAAAGTGTTTAGAAAACAAAATCAAGGGTTGAAAAAGCCATCAAAAATTTGTTTTACAAATATTAGGGTCAGCTGTTTTTGTGGCGCTATTCTTATTAAGTGGACGTGACCCATTAATTTATATTCCATTTGTGGGTGAAGTACATAGCTTAGTACTATTTGCCATTTTTACCATCATTTGGATTACAGGTTTTTCAAATGCAGTGAATTTAACGGATGGGCTAGATGGACTAGCTACTTCAACTTCCATTGTTGCTTATGCAACGTATGCATTTTAGCGATTCAAACGAAGCAAGCAGAAATTGCATTGTTCTGTTTTAGTGTTGTAGGTGGATTGATTGGATTTTTAATTTTCAACTGGAAACCTGCTAAAATTTTTTTATGGGCGATGTTGGTTCTTTAGCATTAGGCGCTGGTTTAGCCATTATTTCTTTAATGCTTCATCATGAATGGAGTTTATTAGGAATTGGGATTGTATTTGTATTAGAAACAGCGAGCGTGATTATTCAAGTAACCTCATTCAAATTAACAGGAAAACGTGTGTTTAAAATGAGTCCCATTCATCACCACTTTGAAATGTGTGGATGGAAAAGAAGTGAAAAATCGTTTTAGTCTTCAGTTTAGTTGGACTTATCGGCACGCTTATTACATTGGTATTAATTTAGAAAAAGCTTTTTAGCTTTTCATACATATTTTCGGCAGTATTTACTGCCATATACATATTGAAATTATTCTAGGGGGCATATTGGGTGCTAAATAAAAAGTTTTTGAACATAAAAAGAGTATTAGTTATTGAGCTAGCAAAAGTGGAGTGGCAGTTGCCAAAGTGTATTATTACATCAGGGAGCAATGGTTACGGTCAATGATCGTATTCCTTTAGAAGAAAATCCAGATGCTAAAAAGTTTAATTGAGGAAGGAATTCGTGTTTTAGCGGGATCACATCCAGTTGATTTATTAGAAGAACATTTTGACTTTGTTGTGAAAAATCCAGGGAATTCCATATCATAATTGTATGGTAGAAGCTGCAATGAAGGCGTTCCAGTATATACAGAAGTTGAAATTGCGTATCAGTTATTAGAAGGATTGATGATTGGGATTACTGGTTCAAATGGAAAAACAACAACGACAACATTAGCAAGTTTAATGTTGAAAGAATCTTTCCCAGAACGTCAAGTTTACGCTGCAGGAAATATTGGAATTCCATTATCTCAATTAGCAGAGCAATCAACAAAAGAGGATATTTATGTTTCTGAATTAAAGTAGTTTTTCAATTAATGGGAATTGATCAATTCAAACCTAAAATTGCGTGTATTGTGGAATATCTTCAGTGCGCATTTAGATTATCATGGAACAAGGGAAGAATATATTGAAGCAAAAACTTCAATTGACGAAAAATCAAACGAAGACGACTATTTAGTCTATAATGCTGATTATCCAGAATTAATTACATTGATTGAAGGTCATACAAAAAGCAACATTAGTTCCATTTAGTAGAAAAAAACTGTTTTTAGAATATGGAGCTTGTGTTGAAGGGATTATATTTGCTTCAATTGCGAAAAAGTAATTCCTGTTTCAACGATTCAAGTTCCTGGAACGCAAAATGTTGAAAATGTGTTAGCAACAGTTGCGATTTCAAAAATTAGCAGGAGCTAGTAATGAAGGAATTCAAAAAGCAGTACAAAACTTCCACGGTGCAAAACACCGTACACAATTTGTTAAGGAAGTGAATAAGAGACGTTTTTATAATGATTCAAGCAAGCTAATATTATTGCGACTCAAACAGCATTGCGCAGCTTTACCAATCAATCGGTTGTTTTAATCGCAGGTGGTTTAGATAGAGGAAATGGATTTGATGAATTAGTTCCAGATTTAAAAGCTGTATTTGGCATTGTTTTGTATGGAGAAACAAAAGAAAAATTACAAGAAGCTGCGAAAGTTGCAGGCGTTCCAGTTATTGAAATTGTGAATACATTAGAAGAAGCGACTAAAAAAGCTTATGCTATTAGTAAAGAAGACGATATTATTTTATTATCACCAGCTTGTGCAAGTTGGGATCAATTCAAAAGCTTTGAAATTCGTGGAGATGAATTTATTCAAGTTGTAGAGAAATTTATAAGAAAGAGGAGACATTCATGAGAGTTGTCGTATCTGGTGGAGGGACAGGAGGTCATATTTACCCAGCCCTTGCATTTATGAGATATTTAGAAACACAAGAAGATGTAGAATATTTATACATTGGAACGAAACGTGGATTAGAGAGTAAAATTGTTCCACAAGCAGGTTATGCATTTAAATCCATTAAAGATCGAAGGATTAAAGCGTTCGCTTTCATTAGAAAAACTTAAAAAAACTGCCTACTATATGGTGACAAGTGTGATAAAAAGCAAGAAAAATTTTTAAAAAGAATTTAAACCAGATGTTGTGATTGGTACTGAGCGGTTATGTTTGTGCGCCCGTATTATTTGCTGCCAGTTTATTAAAAATACCAACGATTATTCATGAACAAAATAGTGTTGCAGGAATTACAAATAAATTTTTAGCAAAATGGGTAAACAAAATTGCGATTTGCTTTGAAGATGTGAAAAAAAGATTTTTGCATCTTATAGTGATAAGGTCGTATTAACAGGAAATCCTAGAGGACAAGAAGTTGTGGAAATTAAGAAAAATCCTGACTACTTAGCTTCGATTGGAGTTCAAACAGACTTACCAATTGTGGTGATTTTTGGTGGAAGTCGTGGGTCTGAGCGAATGAATGAAGTATTTGTTGAGGCTTTAGAAGGATTTGCGGATAAAAAGTATCATGTCGTAATGGTTACAGGAGAAGTGCATTATGACAAAAATCAACAATCAGATTACAAAATTAGAAAAACCATTGCCAAATGTTTCTGTTTTTCCGTATATTAAAGATATGCCACAACTATTCCAAAATGTGGATTTAGTAGTCTGCCGTAGTGGCGCAACAACTTTAACAGAATTAACAGCATTGGGATTAGCAAGTATTTTTAATTCCAAGTCCATATGTGACGAATAACCATCAAGAAGCCAATGCTCGTTCATTAGTTGATCAAGGCGCAGCTTCGATGATTTTAGAAAAAGAATTAAATGCTCAAACAATGTTAGCTGAAATTGATGCAATTTTAGTTGATTCTCATAAAAGAAGCCATGGCTGCTTCTGCTAAGAAAATGGGAATTACAGATGCAAGTGCACGATTAACAAGTATGATTCATGAAATCATCTAACATGATAAAGGAGGAGTCTTATGAAAATTTTTAAAAAAGCTTCAACTTCTTCGCCTCCTCCTGAGTTCGATGAGGAGGCACAAAAAAAGGAGTCATTACTGATATTGAGAAAAAATCTTTTATTTTTCTAAGTTAGAAATGAGATTTTTATGGTGGATTTTCCTTGCAAGTTTGATTTGGGGGATTGTATTTTATTTCTCCTCTTTCAAAACCTAAGGAAATTTATGTGTATGGAAATAGACAAGTGTCAGTAGAAACGATTCAAGAACAAGCAGGCATCAAAAAGGAAAAGAGTATCTGGGGAATCTTATCAGAACATGAGATAATTCGAAAAAGACTAACCGCCCAAAACCCTAAAATCAAAGATGTTTCTGTAACATTGTCAGGATTGAATACAATTCAGTTAACGATTTTTAGAAAAATCCTGCCATTGGTTATTATGTTGAAGATGAACAATATAAGGAGTTATTAGCAGATGCTCAGTCGATTTCAGTAGAAGAACTAACGAATAAAGAAAAATTATCCAGAATTAGTGAACTTCACAGAAGAATCGAGAACTCAATTAGCAAATCAATTGGAGAAAAAACTTCCCCAAGTGTGATTAGTAGTATTCGTCAAATTCAATACGTAGATCCTGAACAAAAAGCCGCTGAAAACTTCATTTAAAAATGAATGATGGTATGAAAGTAGTTGGGACATTAAAAAGATATCGGTGAGAAGATAAATTATTATCCAAGTATTTTTAAAAACAATTGCCTAAAAATCAGGAACGATTGATATGGAAGTTGGAATTTTTACACACCTGACGTGAATGCCCAATAAATTGATTATTAAGAAAAATATACAAATGTTTTCTTAACAGTAAAAATATGTTAAAATAAATCAGTATAGTTATTTATGAAATATAAAATGAAAAATAATAGGAGGTTTCAATAAACGTGAAAAATCAAGGAATTTATGTGAGTTTAGATATTGGAACCACTTCAATTAAAGTTGTTGTTGCTGAGTATATTCGTGGACAATTAAACATTATTGGAGTCGGCAATGAAAAATCTCAAGGACTAAGCCGGGGAGTAATTGTAGATATCGATGAAACAGTTGAATCTATTAAAAAGCCGTAAAACAAGCAGAACAAAAAAAGCAAATATTCAAATTCAAGATGTTATTGTAGGAATCCCAAGTAATCAAATTTCAATTGAACCATGTCATGGAATGATTGCTGTATCAAGTGAAAATCGTGAAATTACAGATATCGATGTTCATAATGTGATTTCAGCAGCAAAAGTTCGCTCCGTTGCACCTGAAAGAGAAATTATTTCTGTTATTCCAGAAGAATTTTATCGTGGATGGATTTGATGGCATTAAAGATCCTCGATGGAATGATTGGGGTTCGTTTAGAATTATATGCAAGTATGATTACTGGACCAAAAACAATCGTTCATAATATTAAACGTTGTATTGATAAAGCAGGATTAAATATTGAAGAAATGGTCATTCAACCTCTTGCGATTAGTCAAGTAGCAATGTCTGCTGGTGAACGTGAATTTGGTACTATCTTAATTGATATGGGTGGTGGACAAACAAGTGCGTCAGTCATGCATGATCACCAATTAAAATTCTCATACGTAGACCAAGAAGGTGGAGATTTCGTAACAAAAGATATCTCTGTTATCTTAAACGCAAGTTTTGAAAATGCAGAACGCATCAAACGTGAATATGGTTATGCGCATTTCTATTGAAAACTTCTGAAGATGAATTTTTCCCAGTTGAAACAATTGGTAAGAAAGATCCTGTTAAAGTGGATGAACATTATTTATCAGAAATTATTGAAGCAAGAGAAGTTCAAATTTTTGAAACTATTAAACGTGCATTAGAACAAGTAGATGCCCCTAAACTTACCAGGTGGTATTGTCTTAACAGGTGGAGCATCTTCTATGGCAGGGTATGCTTGGATTAGCTCAAGAAATCTTTGGAGTAAATGTGAAAAACGTATATTCCTGAACAAATGGGAATGAGAAATCCAATTTATGCAACAAGTATGGGATTAATTCAATATGCTGCATCATTAGATGATGTGCATCGTATTGCCCAAAAAGGTAAATTAACAACTGAAAAGAGAGTAACACCTCTAACGAACCCCTAGCCGTCCAGTTGTAGAACCAACTCCACAACCGGTTGAACAACCAAAAGTTGAAGTGGAAGTAGCAAAAGAAACTGAATCAGAAAGTTTTGGAGATAAAGTGAAAAACTTCTTCAAAATGTTCATTGACTAGTTATAATCTAAGGAGGAAAAAGAATGGAATTCGAATTTGATACAAATTTACAAGGCGCTGTAATTAAAGTGATTGGTGTAGGGGAGCAGGGAAATAATGCTGTTAACCGTATGATTGCTGAAGGCGTACAAGGCGTTGAATTTATCGTTGCAAATACAGATACTCAAGCTTTTAGCAAATTCTAAAGCAGAAACAAAAATTCAATTAGGACCTAAATTAACAAAAGGTTTAGGAGCTGGTTCATTACCTGATATCGGTTTGAAAGCTGCAGAAGAAAGTGAAGAACGTATTCGTGAAGCTTTATCAGGAGCAGACTTAATTTTCGTTACAGCTGGTATGGGTGGCGGAACTGGTACTGGTGCAGCACCAATCGTAGCTCGTATTGCAAAAGATTTAGGAGCTTTAACTGTTGGGGTTGTGACTCAGTCCATTTTAGTTTTGAAGGACCAAAAACGTGGTCGCTATGCAGCAGAAGGTGTTGCACAAATGAAAGCTAACGTTGATACATTAGTAACCATTTCAAATAACCGTTTATTAGAAATCGTTGATAAAAAGACTCCTATGTTAGAAGCATTCCGTGAAGCGGATAATGTATTACGTCAAGGGGTACAAAGGTATTTCTGATTTAATTATTGCACCTGGTTATGTAAACTTAGACTTTGCTGACGTTAAAAACAGTGATGAAAGATCAAGGTTCTGCATTAATGGGTATTGGGGTTGCTAGTGGTGAAAACCGCACTGCAGAAGCAACTAAAAAAAGCAATCTCTTCTCCATTGTTAGAAGTTTCAATTGATGGAGCAGAACAAATCTTATTAAACATTACAGGTGGATCTGATTTAACATTATTCGAAGCCCAAGATGCTTCTGATATCGTAGCAGCAGCTGCAACAAATGATGTGAATATTATCTTTGGTACATCTATTAATGAAAATCTTGGAGATGAAGTAATTGTAACAGTTATCGCTACTGGAATTGATGAAGAACATAAATCTTCTAAAAAACAGCTAGTCGTCCTAGCCGTTCAGCATTAACTCCGACTACACCAACTTCAACAAAAGAAATTGGAAATAACCCTCAAACATTCCAAGAAAACAAGTAACACCAAAGAAAAAGCAGTAGTTGAAGAAAAAAACAACCTGAAAAAAGATATTTTTGGAGATTGGGATATCCGTCGTGAAAGCAACTGTTCGTGAAACAACAACAGAAACAGATTCTCCATTTTCGCAAAAGAGTTTTGTAGAAGCTCCAGTGGAAACAAAAATATGAATCCGACGATACATTAGATACACCACCATTCTTCAGAAGAAGAAATAGAAACTAATATGATGATTAAACGTATTGCAGAACAAATATTAACTCGCATTCAACAATCATGCGATAAAGTTTCAAAGAGATGTACAAGAAGTATGTCCTATCATAGTAACTAAAAATCGTACGAATGAAGAAATCCAAGAAGTTTATTCTCTTGGATTTCGGCATTTACGGAGAATCGTGTCGAAAAAGCTATTAGAACGTCAAAATGCATTTCCGCAAGAGGATATTGTTTGGCATTTGATTGGACCATTACAAAAAGAAAAAGTAAAACAAATTGTCAATCGAATTCAATATTTTTCACGCGATTGATCGATTATCGATTATGGAAGACATAGAAAAAAACGATTAGATTCACCATTGAAATGTTTTCTAGAAGTCAATGTTTCTGGGGAAGAATCGAAACATGGATTTACTAAAGAAGAAGTTTTTGAAGCTTTTGAAGCGGCAAAACAATATGCATAAAGATTGACATTATTGGCTTCATGACAATGGCACCATTTGATGCAGTGAAGAAGAAATTCGTCAGTATTTTTCATGAGTTAAAAGAAATTTCTGAAAATATTAACAGTGAGAAGCCATTACAATTAAGCATGGGGATGAGTCAAGATTATCCGATTGCGATTGAAGAAGGCGCTCATTTTATTAGAATAGGAACGGCTTGGTTTGAAGAGGAGGAGTAGTATGGGATTTTGGAATAGCGTTAAAACATTTTTAGATCCAGATGATGGGTATGAGCCAATCGATGAAGAAATGTATGAAGAAGAACTAGTCAAATGTTCAAGAATACCGAAGAACTCCCTCTAATGTTGTAGTTTTTCAACAAGCACAACAAAAATAAAAAAGGTTTCAAAAAGTTTTTGTAATGGAACCAACGGTTTATACAGAAGCAGAACGTGTGGCAGACGCTTTGTTAAAAGGTGAAGCAGTGATTATTAACTTTTAGAAAAATGGAAGTTGCGGATGCGAAAAAGAGTCATCGACTTTTGTCGTTGGAGTCACTTATGCCATTAATGGAGATGTTCAACAAATTCGAGAAGATATTTATATTTGTTCACCACCGAATTTCCAAGTACAAGGATCTTTTTGTTGAGGATGAGTATTCTTCTTATTAATGGAAATAAATTTAAGTTAAGGAGAAAGATATGTTATTGTTTCAATTTATCCGTTTATTGTTACGGGCAATTGATATTTATATGATGCTTATTAGTGCGTATGTTATATGTACTTGGTTTCCACAAGCGCGCAATATGACATTCGCTAGATGGTTACAAGCTGTTTGTGAACCATATTTGTCTTATTTTGATCGAATTCGAATTGGGATGTTTGGTTTTTCAGCTGTATTTGGATTATTATTTTTACAATTTTTAAAAACTTGGTATTATTCAAATCGTTAAATTTTTACTTTATTAGGTGATAGTTATGGATACGTCTATATTTCAACATTTTTAGAAAAGAAGAGCAAGATTTTTATTCGTAAAGTAGAATCTTGGGTGGTTTCTAGTCAAGAACAATATGCCCTATTTTGACGCTCATTTTTAGATCCACGACAACAATTTATTGTTGAAGCAATCGTAGGTCAGTATGATGAGATTAAATTTCAATTTGAAGGTGGTTTATATTGCAGCTGAACGAAAAAGATGTATGATTTATCCAGATTTTTTTATACACCGAAAACAGATGAATTTGATGTTGAATTGATAGAAATTCGTTATCCAATAAAATTTTTCTTCAATAAGTCATGGACAAATCCTCGGTTCTTTGGTAGGCTTAGGGATAGACCGTGACCAATTAGGAGATATTATTTCTGATGGAAGTCGTTGGCAATTATTGTTGACAAAACAAATGTTGCCCTATTTGGAACAAAAATTTTTCAAAAAGTTGGAAAAATTAGTATTCGAATAGGGAAAAGAGAATATACAGAATTAATTGTTCCGATTGATCATTGGACATATACAACCGCAATTGTGTCTTCCTTACGATTGGATACATTAATTGCATCCATTTTTCATATTTCTAGACAGCGCTCGAAGGAATTGGTAGAGAGTAATAAAGTAAAAGTTAACTGGGCAGAAGAAATTCGTCCTGATTTTATGATTGAATTACTTGATATTATTTCCATAAGAGGGTATGGTAGAATACAGATAAAAAAATATAGAGGGACGGACAAAAAGGATAAAATAAAACTTGAAATAGGTCTACTCGAGAAAAACAAATAAGAGGAGTTGGAATTATGTTAACACCAATCGAAATCCACAATAAGGAATTTCCTACAAAATTCAAAGGATATGATCCAGAAGAAGTAAATGATTACTTAGATGAAGTCATTCGTACAGTTGAACAATTAATTCGTGAAAAATAAAGATTTAGAAAAAAACGTGTAAAATTCAATGAAGAAAAAAAGTTTCATACTTTAATTCCATTCAAGAAACATTAAATAAATCAATTATTGTAGCTCAAGAAGCTGCAGACCGTTTGAAAGAAAAATGCTCGTAAAGATGCAGAAATCATTATTTTTGAAGCTGAAAAAGAAGCGGAAAGATTATTAAAAGAAGCTGCTGAAAAAGCAACAGAAATTAATCGTGAAACAGATGTGTTGAAGAAAAGAAACACGTATGTTCCGTCAAAGATTACAAATTATGGTGGAATCTCAATTAGAAATGATTAAAAAAATGAAGAGTGGGATTTATTATTAAATAGCCATTCTAAAATTGGAAGTATCAGCACCATCGATTGATACAATTTTAGCAGGTCGTGCTAAGAAAAATGAACAATTAATTACTCCAGAAGTAAGTCCTTCATTTACTCCAAGTTTTGAAGAAACGAATCCAAACAAACAAGAAATCGTTCTTCCAACGGATGAAGTGATTACTGTAGGGTGAATTTCAATAATCAAAAACGTGATACCTCGTTAGTATCACGTTTTTTTTATGATAATTTTTCCAAATAGAATGTAAACGAAAAAGTGAGTCTACTGTAAAAATGGCAAAGAGCAATCATTCCAGCTACTGAAATTGTACTCGATAAATAATAATGAGCTTTCACAGAATCTCCAGTTAAAAAAAGCATAGGCTGTTCGATACATTCCAGCTCCTGGTACTAATGGGAAAAAAATCCTGGGATAAAGAATACTGTTACAGGAGCCTTGAAAAATCTTGCTGCTAAATGTGAAAGAAAAGCTACCGTAAGTCCACTATAATACGTGGATAGTTCCATTCCAGCACTATCTAAAAAAATAACAGATAAATCCACCAACCAATACCACCAATAAGAGCGGTATATTTAATTAAACGCTTTGGTGCTTCAAATACAATACTACTAAAAATAAACCGCAATAACTGAGCTAATGACTTGAAACATCATAATGGATTGACACCTCCTCCAATCAATAGACCAATGGCTACCGCAATGGAAATAGAAAAGAGCAGTAACGGCAGCTTCAACAGCGCGTGCAGTTCCTGAGTTATAATCGCCACGTAGTGTATCTCGAATAGCATTTGTAATAGCTGTACCTGGCACTGCTGGCATGATTGCTCCGATAATTGGAATACCAATATGAATCGTCGGAAATATTGTTGCTTGAAGATAACAAATAATGGTAACTATTGGAATGATGGAAACTAAGTTAGTAATAAACATTCCTAATCCTAATTTAGCATCTAATTTATAGACTAATGGAAGTACAATGGCTGCAATTCCCGCCACAAACATTTCTAACAAAGTAGCTCCATAAAAGGGCAGCGTAGCACCCACATAATGACTAGTCCTATATTTTTCAACCATGATGGATAATCAGATTCTTTTAAATTTTTGAAATTTTTCATAAGCAGTATCAATATCAATTTCTCCACTGACTAATTGACGTGAAATACTATTGACTTTATAAATTCGATTTAAGTTTGTATCTCGATTTGGAACTCGACGGATTTCAGTAATACAATCAATGCAGTCATCGTCCAATGTTGCGAATATTCCTGTAGCATTCGCAAAGGCTTCGCAAGTTACAAAATGAGAAGTGGATAAAAATGTAATTCATCGTTTCTTCTACACGATAACTTTCTGCATTGCATTCTAACATAATTTGACCTGCAAGCATGGCAGTATCCATCAATTTTTAGCGTATTCTCATGATGAATCTCCTTTAAGACTTAATAAGTTTAGTATACCATAACTTTATGAGGTGTAAAATAAGTCTTTCTTTTCAACTGTGTTAATGCTTTGACTATAACAGATGTGAAAATTTTAAGAATATTCTCGTAATATTGAACTTAGTACTGTTTTTTTAGAAGGATTTTTGTTGTATCATAGTTATAGAAAATAATTGGAGGGGATAGTTGTGGAACTATTTGAAGAATTGTCAGGAAAAATTAAAGGGAAAGGCTTAAAAAGTTGTTTTTCCCTGAAGGAAGCGAACCTCGTATTTTTGGAGTGCAGTTGTACGTTTAAAAAGCAGATGAATTATGCGAACCGATTTTATTAGGAGATAGAGCTGAAATCGAAGAAGTAGCTCAAAAACGTGGATTTAGTTTAAACGGAATTACAATTATTAATCCAGAATCTTATGAAGACTTTGAAGCAGTTGTGGAAAGTTTCGTAGAACGTCGTAAAGGAAAAAGCAACTCCAGAAGCTGCTCGTGAATTATTAAAAGATGTTACTTATTTTTGGAACAATGATGGTATATATGGGCTTAGCAGATGGCTTAGTATCTGGTGCAGTTCACTCTACTGGAATACTGTACGTCCAGCGTTACAAATTATTAAAACTAAAACCAGGTGTATCTCGTACTAGTGGTGCATTTATCATGATTAATAGTGATAAATCTAAGAAATATTTATTCTCTGATTGCGCTATTAATATTAATCCAAATACGCAAGAATTAGCAGAAATTGCTGTTGAATCTGCTAAAACTGCGGATATTTGGGATTGAACCTAATGTTGCTTTATTAAGTTTTTTTCAACGAAAGGTTCTGCAAAATCTGAGGAAGCTTTAAAAAGTAGTAGAAGCTGCTCGTATTGCAAAAAGAATTAGCACCGAACTACAATATTGATGGTGAGTTACAATTTGATGCTGCTTTGGTACCAAGTGTTGGTAAGCAAAAAGCACCAGATTCACCAGTTGCAGGAGGCTACAGTATTTGTATTCCTGAAATTCAATCAGGAAATATTGGTTACAAAATTGCGCAACGTTTCGGTAACTTTGAAGCAATTGGACCAATCTTACAAGGATTAAACAAACCAATTTCTGATTTATCTCGTGGATGTAACGAAGAAGATGTTTATAAATTAGCAATCATTACAGCAAACCAAGCTTTAATGGAAGCTTAATCTAAAAATAACGAGGAGGCTGGGCATAAAGTCTCAAAAATAGAAGAAAGCACGTCCTGATTTTGCGAAAATCAAAATCAAGACGTGCTTTTTCTATAAAATATTGTATTGAATTTAAACGACACTGTTCATTTAAATTAGTAAAACCAAGGGGATAAACCACCCTTGATTCATATTATTTAAGATATATTTCATTAATCTTTGCAGATTCATCCCTAAAAAGAGCAGACCAAGAGTCATTATGAACTGCATTTTTACCTCTGACATGAGTTCTGCGCATGCCAAAATTGCGCTTCATTTGACCGAAAAACTGGCTCAACCTCAATTTTTCGTTGAGTATATATTCGTCTTCCACAGTCACTATGTAACGCTTCTTTTTACAGTTTCTTTATAAGACTCCCAAACTTGGTTCACACGAATTTGACGCTGTTGTCCAGCAAAGAGTTTTTCGCTAATTCATCCAATGATTCTGTTTTTGAATAGAATCTGCCTCATACACTGAATTGACGAGTAAATCCATTCTTATCGTTTCTTGTTGAATAATATTTAAAAACTAAATTTCACACCTAAATGATCAATATAATAATCTTCCTCTTCATTGTAATACCAATTTTTCTATTAGATGGATCATTTTTAAACTTCTTCGTTTGTTCTTTTTCGTACATTGTATAAAGGAATTAAAGGAGTTTTTCATAATGTTCAAGAATCAATTGATAATTTTTCTTCGCTACCATATCCAGCATCTGCAACAATAGTAGAAAAAAATTGTCTAATAGTTTAAATGAATTTAAAAATGGTTTAAGAGTACGCATATCTGTAGGATTGGGAAAAATATCAAAAAGCTAAAAACATATTGAGCATTCGTTGCGATTTGAAGATTATAGCCAGGTTTTTAGTTCTCGATTTTTCATGGCATCTTCTTTCATACACATAAACGTAGCATCGTTATCTGTTTTAGAATAACTATTTCGATTATCAAATGTTTCTTTAGCCTTAGTATATTTTTCTTTTACGAGGTAAAAGATCTTTTTCAAGTTGACGTTTAAAAGCATTTTAATAATCGTCTTTTTGGCTTTTGTTTTTAGAACCTCCAAACAATTTGTTTAGGTTCTTTTTATGAGTTCTTCTACCTGCTCAATCGATTCATTAGTAGCTTCTATCATGGCTTTAACACCATCTTTAGTAATTTTTCTTCCTCAGACAAAGCGATATTCACTTGATTTTTGAATTAACTGTTCATATAATGTACTAATTTTTCCCATTTAAAAGCTTCATCATATCTTTCAACAGCTTTTACGCCATACAAAAGAATAACGATTAGCATCTGCTTGAACTTTTTGTGCCATCAATAAATAAACTATCTGAATCAATAACATGATAGTGTTGGAGTAATAATGTAAAATAAACGAAAATATTTTTAATGATAGGAGCAAACTCTTCATTACTTCTAAAATTGTTGATCACATGATAACAGACATAGGTTTGTTGAGAAAAGCCACTGCATAGAGAATGTTTTTCTTTATTTAATTGGACAATTTTTCTGCCACTATACCCAGAACAGTATAAGCAAAAAGAATCATTTTTTTAACAACATACGAGGATGATGAGCAGGTCTACCCATTTTTTTGATGTTGGTTTAGGAAAGATAATAGAATCTGGAATGGAATCTACAAACTGATTAATTAAACGAGCAATGTGATTTTCTGGAACAGTTAAAGTAAAATTTAATTCAAAAAGTATTTGTTGGTGTGGTATAATTTTTGTACATAGGAGTCAACCTTTCTTGTTTTTATTTTGTTCAAATTTATTATAACAGAGAATAGGCTCCTATGTTTCATTTATAAGACTAAAAAGCACTATAAAAATCCTATTTCAGAATTTTATAGTGCTTTTCTTCTATTACAGAGACTTTTTGCCCAGCCTCTTTTTGCGTATACAGAAACCCTAGACTAAACTTTTCAAATGTAGTAACGGACGCCAGTAGCCCTTTCGGTCTCTTGGCTGAAAATTTTGAGCCTAGAGTCTCAAATTTTCTCGGTAACAGAATCTGGCTATGCCAGTTTCTGTTACTACTGCTACAGGAAAAGTTTAGTCTAGGGATTTTCTGTTATGTTATGTTCGTTTCTAAACTTTTTATATGTTTTGGATGAAAACATAAACTCTAGCTAAGAATCTCTTCAAGGGGTAGCAACGGCGCAAGCAACCTCGCTGTTGCGAATCTCATTGTTAAAAATTTGAGCCCTAAGGTCTCAAATTTTCCGATAACAGAATCTGGCAAAGCCAGTTTCTGTTACTACTGCTACAGGAAAAGTCTTAGCTAGAGTTTATGTCATGTTTGTTTCGTTTATAAATATTGTAGTAAAAAAACGTTCATCACATATAAAAAGCAAGAAGCAAAATGTGGCGAAAGTAATAGAAGCCAGTGATGAAAGCTTATTACGAACAAATGTGAGACCTTAGGGCTCAAATTTTTAGCCAAGAGACCCACTAGGGGGCTACTGGCGACCACGCATACAAAAGAAATTTTTGCTTCTTGCTATTCCACATAGTCTATCAATGCAAATTTTTATAAAAATATGGTACACTGAAAAATAACATTGTGAAGAATTGAGGAACCTATCAGTGAAACAAAAATTATTACTAGTAGATGGCAGCAGCTTAGCCTTTCGTGCCTTCTATTCCATCTTAGATCTAAAACCGATTCAAAAAAACCAAAAACGGATTACACACAAACGCATTGTATTCATTCCACCAGAATGTTCAAAAACAATCTTAGAACAAGAACAACCTACCCACGTATTAGTAGCTTGGGATGCAGGAAAAAAACAACCTTCCGTACAGAAATGTATGCAGAATACAAAGGCGGCAGAGCAAAAACACCATCAGAATTCAAAAGAACAAATGCCATACTTCAACGTCTTATTAGACGCATGGGGGAATTCACATTATCGCTTAAAGCCAATACGAAGCCGACGACATTATTGGAACATTAGCTCACCAAGCATCAAAAGAAGGCTTTGAAGTAGTCGTCTTATCTGGAGACAAAGACTTAATCCAATTAGCGACTTCAGAAATTACCGTTAAAAATAACAACAAAAGGAGTAAGCGAATTAGTCGAATACACTCCAGCATTTATCAACGAAAAATATGGACTAACTCAGAACAAATTATCGACATGAAAGGACTAATGGGTGACTCATCAGATAATTACCCAGGAGTGACAAAGTTGGTGAAAAACCGCTATTAAATTACTCCAAGAATACGGAAGTGTTGAAGGGATTTATGAACACGTCGAGAGATGAAAAAGTAAGCTAAAGACAATTTAATTCAAGATAAAGAATTAGCCTTTTTTAAGTAAAACATTAGCAAGAATCGACATCAATTCCCCATTAGAAATTAGCGTAGTGAGATACCCTTCGAAAAAGAAGAAAATGTCGAAGAACTAATAGCCTTTTATAAAAGAAATGAGTTTCCAATCATTCCAAAAAGATTTACTCAATAAAAAGGCGGGCAACTCGTTGAGGAAGAAAACCATTGAAATTCAAAAGTTCAATGGATTGAAACGATTACGGAAAAAAAGAATTGAAAGATGCAACAACGGTTCATTTTGAATCATTTGATAACAACTATCATATTGCTTCAGTCTTAGCAGTCGCATTCGGAACGGAAAAAACAAGTGTATGTCACTTCTATTGAATCAGCTGTTCAGTCTGAAGAGTTTAAACAATGGTTAGCAGATGAAACCATTGAGAAAACGATGTTTGATACGAAAGCAATGAAAGTATTCGCAAATCGTTTTGGGTTAACAGTAGCAGGTGCAAAAATATGATGTGTCTCTATTAGCCTATCTAGTGGATGCCAATGAAATAGTCAATGAAATTTATGATGTAGCGAAACGATTTGGTATTTCATTATTGAAGACCGATGAAGAGGTATATGGAAAAGGTGTTAAAAATAAAAGTTCCAGAAGAAAAAGAAGTATTTTTGGAATCATTTAGCTGCAAAAATTTATGTATTAGCGACTGCTCCAAAAACGTTTATTAAAAACAATTGGATGAAAATGAACAAAAATCAGTTATATTGGGAAATGGAATTACCGTTGAGTGATATATTAGCTCGTATGGAAATTCAAGGAATTCGAGTAGATCAGAATCGTCTAATCGAAATGGGACAACAGTTTGAAGAACGATTAAAAAGAAATTGAACAAACAATTTATGAATTAGCAGGAGAGGAATTTAATATTAATTCTCCAAAAACAGTTGGGTGTTATTTTGTTTGAAAAATGAATTTACCAGTCATTAAGAAAAACAAAAACAGGGATATTCGACAGCGGTCGATGTATTAGAAAAAGCTAGCTTCCCAATCTCAATTGTTGAGTGTATTTTAGAATATCGACAATTAGCAAAATTAAATTCAACATATGTTGAGGGTTTTACAAACTTATATTGATGAAACAGGTAAAATTCATACACGTTTTGTACAAAATTTAACGCAAACAGGTCGTCTAAGTTCTCAAGATCCTAATTTACAAAATATTCCAATTCGTACAGAAGAAGGAAGACAAGTTCGTTCAGCGTTTTTACCAAGTAGTCCAGATTGGAAGATTTTTATCAAGCGACTATTCTCAAATTGAATTACGTGTATTAGCGCATATGGCAAATGATGTTTCATATGATTGAGGGCATTTAAAAAAATAATATAGACATTCACACGAATACAGCGATGCGTGTATTTGGAATTCAAAATCCTGAAGAAGTGACAAGTGAGTATGAGAAGACAGGCGAAGGCTGTTAACTTTGGAATTGTGTATGGAATTAGTGATTATGGACTCTCTCAAAATCTGAATATTCCTCGTAAACAAGCAAAAGAATTTATTGACCGTTACTTAGAAGAATTCAAAGGTGTTAAAGACTATATGGAAAATATCGTAGCGGAAGCTCGTCAAAAGATTATGTAGAAACATTATTCTATCGTCGTCGTTATTTACCAGAAATTCATTCGAGCAATTTTTAACATTCGTTCATTTGCAGAAAAGAACAGCGATGAATTCACCAATTCAAGGAACTGCTGCGGATATTTTTAAAAGTAGCCATGATTGAGTTAGACCAGTGAAATGCAAGAACGAAAAATTCAAAGCAAAATTATTATTACAAGTACATGATGAATTGATTTTTTTGAAGTACCAGAAGAAGAAGTTGAAAGTTTACAAAGCTTAGTAGAAGAAGTCATGGAAAATGCGGTAAGTCTATCTGTACCATTAAAAGCAGATAGTAATATTGGCAATAACTGGTATGAAGCAAAAATAAAGTTGATGAGAGGAGAAACTATGAAGTATAAAGAATTGTTTTTAAAGTAGGGAACAAGTTCATTAACGAATCCAGATGGAAGCTTATCACGTGCAAAAGAGTTAAAAGCTATTACGCAACAACTAGCTACGTTACATGAAGAAGGACATGAATTAATTTTAGTTTCTTCTGGGGCAATGTGCTGCAGAGCTTCTCTTCTTTAGGATTTAAAAACGTCCTACAAAAATTGCAGATAAACAAGCTTCTGCGGCAGTAGGGCAAGGATTATTATTAGAAGAATATACCTCTAATTTATTAATGAAAGGTATTGTTTCTGCGCAAAATTTTATTAACGCAAGATGATTTTTGTTGATAAACGCTCGTTACAATAATGCCCATCAAGCATTATCTGTATTATTAACTCGTCATGCGATTCCAATTATTAATGAAAATGATACAGTGTCAATTGAGGAATTAAAAAGTTGGGGATAACGATACTTTAAGTGCGCAAGTAGCGGCAATGGTGCAAAGCAGACTTATTAGTTCTATTAACAGATGTTGATGGCGTGTATAATGATAATCCTTCAAAAAATCCAGAGGCAAAAACGATTCGATACGATTGAGGAAATTACTAAAGAATTAGTCGAAATGGCTGGTGGAGCTGGTTCTAGCAATGGAACAGGCGGAATGTATACGAAAAATTAAAGCTGCAACAATTGCGACAATGGCAGGTGTTCCTGTTTATATTTGTTCATCCTTAAAAAGAACAGGCACTAATCGAAGCAGCTCACCAAACCGTTGATGGAACGTATTTTACAGCGCAAGAAAAAGTGATGAAAACTCATAAACAATGGTTAGCTTTTTGTATGCGAAAAGTAAAGGGAAATTAGTCGTTGATGCTGGAGCAAAAACAAGCTTTACAAGAGGAAGGAAAGAGCTTATTAATCTCAGGTGTGAAAGCTGTTGAGGGAGAGTTTTTATGAATCTGAAATCGTGACAGTTGTGAGATGAACAGTATCAAGTGATTGGAAAAGGACAAACTCGCTTAAGTAAATATGTTATTGCACAACAATTATCGAAAAAAATAATCGAAAAAGGAATTGTGATTCATCGAGATGATTGGATGACTATTTCTGGAGAGTTAGAGCTATTAGAACAAGAATTTTTAAGGGAGGCATGCATATTGACTACACAACAATTATTAGAAACAGTGAATCGCTTTAAAAAGAGATTAATATTGCTTCAACCAAGTCTAAAAATGAAGCGTTAGAAGCAATGGCGCTAGCTTTGTTAGAAGATACTGATGCTATTTTAAAAGCAAATGCATTAGACTTAGAAAAAGCTAAGGGACATATCACTGACGTAATGCTAGATCGTTTAAGATTAGATGAATCTAGAATTCAAACAATGGCTGAAGGCATTCGACAAGTCGCTCAATTACCAGATCCAGTTGGAGAGTCATTGAAGAAACTGTCGGTGCAAAAAATATTCAAATTAAGAAAAAGAGTCCCATTTGGCGTAATTGGGAATTATTTATGAGAGTGAGACCAAATGTTACGTCAGATGCAGTAGCATTATCGATTAAGAGTGAAATGCGGTTGTATTAAGAGGCGGGAAGGAAGCATATCAAAGTGCTTATGCGATTGTGACAGCCTTGAAAAAGGATTAGCAAAAACAAGTATTTCTCCAGAATGTATTCAATTAGTCAGTGATACGAGTCGAGAAAGTGCAATGGCATTAATGAAAGCAAAAGAGCTATATCGATGTGTTAATCCCTCGAGGAGGTGCTGGATTAATTCGTGCAGTTATTGAAAAATGCGATTGTCCCAGTCATTGAAACAGGAACAGGAATTGTGCATATTTATATTGATAAAGATGTAGATTTAACTAAAGCAATAAAGATTGTTGAAAAATGCTAAAAATGAGTCGACCATCTGTATGTAATGCGATGGAAGTTTGTGTGGTTCATGAAAGCAATTGCACCTCAATTTTTACCGTTATTAAAAGAAACGTTAGTGGACAATTATATTCCAGCTGTTGAGTTAAGAGTTGATGAAAAAGCAGCTCAATACATTTCAGGAGTGAAAGCTCAAAAAGAAGATTTTGATACGGAGTTTTTCTGATTATATTATGGCTGTAAAAGTCGTAAGTTCGATTGAAGAAGCAGTGGGTCATATTGAAACACATAGTACTCATCATTCCGATGCGATTATTTCAGAATCAGATGATGCGATTGAATTCTTTTACAACAAGAGTGGATAGTGCTGCGGTTTATGTGAATGCTTCTACTCGATTTACTGATGGTGGAGAATTTGGCTTGGGATGTGAAATGGGAATTTCCACTCAAAAATTACATGCTAGAGGGCCAATGGGGTTAAAAGAAATGACAACTTATAAATACATTGTGTATGGAGAAGGTCAGGTGAGATAAGATGAAAAACTATTGGAATCATCGGTTTTAGGGAAATATGGGAAGCGTCATTGCGACAATTGCGGCTAAACATGAAACTTATCCACTATTACTTGCTAACCGTACTCATGAAAAGGCAGTAAATTTAGTCAGAAAAAAATTAAACGCTACAGCAGTTACTAATAGACAAGTTTTTGAACAAGCAAATGTGATAGGGAGTAAAAACCAAATCAAATTCAAGAGTTATTAGAAGAAAACAAAATATCTTAGAGCGACGAGAGTCTATCCTATTGATTAGTATGGCTGCAGGAGTGACTTTAGAACAGTTAGATTCAATGACAGATATTCGTCATCGTTGGATTCGTATGATGCCAAATACACCACTACAAGTTGAAGAAGGTGTGATTAGTTTTTCTCTTGGGGAAATGTAACCATATCGGATAAAGAGGAATTTGTTCGTTTGCTTCAAAGTGCAGGTCTATTAATAGAATTACCGGAAGCTCAAATAGATGCTGCTACAGCATTAGCAGGTTGTGGACCAGCTTTTGTTTATATTTTTATTGAAGCATTAGCAGAAGCTGGAGTGAGTATGGGCTTATCTAGAGAAGTTGCTGCTGCAGTTAGCGACCCAAACAGTTAAAGGAGCAGCAAGTATGGTTGGTGAAACGAAGGAGCATCCTGCCGTATTAAAAAGAAAAAGTTTGCAGCCAGGAGGTTCAACAGTGCTGGAGTGATTTCATTAGAACAAACAGGATTTCGCTCAAGTGTCATCAGAAGCAACTAGACGTGCCAAACAAAGAACAGAAGAATTAGGGCAATAAGAAGTGAACATGAACTCAATTTGTACTGATGTGATTTTACAAATCTATGTATTAAAATAATCATATGAATTGAGTTTGTCAGAGATTTTTGTAGTATAATTTCTGAGTTGAAAAAGAGGTTTGAGTGATGGAAATTCCCTTTTTAAGTGTATTCCATCACTTTCATTTCGTTACAAATTGGAGGAAAACATGAAATTAAGAAATGATATTCGTAATATTGCCATTATCGCTCACGTTGACCATGGTAAAAACAACATTAGTAGACGAATTATTAAAACAATCAGAAACATTAGATGCACGTACAGAATTATCAAGAACGTGCAATGGACTCAAACGATATTGAACGTGAACGTGGTATTACGATTTTAGCGAAAAATACTGCCGTTCAATACAAAGGAACTCGTATTAACATCATGGATACACCAGGACACGCGGACTTCGGTGGAGAAGTGAGAACGTATTATGAAAAATGGTGGATGGGTGTAATTTTTAGTTGTAGATGCTTATGGAAGGAACAATGCCTCAAACACGTTTCGTACTGAAAAAGCATTAGAACAACATTTAACACCAATCGTGGTAGTAAATAAAATCGACCGTGACGCTGCTCGTCCAGAAGAAGTTGTCGATGAAGTATTAGAATTATTTATCGAATTAGGGGGCAGATGATGATCAATTAGAAATTCCTGTAGTGTATGACTTCAGCATTAAATGGAACTTCTAGTATGTCAGATAATCCTGCAGACCAAGAACCAACAATGGATTATTTATTTGATACAATTATCGAACATATTCCAGCACCAATTGATAATTCAGATGAGCCATTACAATTCCAAGTATCATTATTAGACTATAACGAATATGTTGGACGTATTGGTATCGGTCGTGTATTCCGTGGAACTGTAAAAGTTGGAGACCAAGTATCTCTATTAAAATTAGATGGAACTAAGAAAAACTTCCGTGTTACAAAAATTATTTGGTTTCTTCGGATTAAAACCGTTTAGAAATCAATGAAGCAAAAAGCAGGTGACTTAATCGCTGTTTCAGGAATGGAAGATATTTTCGTTGGGGAAACTGTAACACCTGTAGATGCGCAAGAATCATTACCAGTGTTACACATTGATGAACCAACATTACAAATGACATTCTTGACAAATAACTCACCATTTGCAGGACGTGAAGGAAAAATTTGTAACGGCACGTAAAATCGAAGAACGTTTAATGCGTGAATTACAAACAGACGTATCTCTTAAAGTAGAACCAACAGATTCACCAGATGCATGGATTGTATCAGGACGTGGAGAATTACATTTATCAATCTTAATTGAAAATATGCGTCGTGAAGGATACGAATTACAAGTATCTCGTCCAGAAGTAATCATTAAAGAAATCGATGGCGTAAAAATGTGAACCATTTGAACGTGTGCAAATTGATACTCAGAAGAATACATGGGTTCAATCATTGAATCATTAAGTAACCGTAAAGGTGAAATGCAAGATATGCAACATAACGATAATGGACAAGTTCGTATTGTCTTCTTAGTTCCAGCTCGTGGATTACTAGGATATACAACAGAGTTCTTATCAATGACACGTGGATACGGAATTATGAATCACACATTCGATCAATATTTACCATATATTGCAGCAAATATTGGTGGACGTAGAAATGGTGCATTAGTATCTACAGATACTGGTAAAATCAACAACTTATGGAATTATGGGTGTTGAAGACCGTGGAGTAATCTTTACTGAACCAGGTACTGAAATTTATGAAGGAATGATTGTTGGGGAACACTCTCGTGAAAATGACTTAGCGGTTAATATTACGAAAGCAAAACAACAAACGAATATTCGTTCAGCTACGAAAGACCAAACTTCAGTGATTAAAACACCGAAGAAATTATCATTAGAAGAATCATTAGAATTCTTATCAGATGATGAATATTGCGAAATCACACAGAAAACTATTCGTTTAAGAAAACAAATCTTAAACAAAGGTGAGCGTGAAAAAGCAAATAAACGTAAAAACAAGCGGAAGCTGAGAATAATTAATATTTATACTTTATAGAATTGACTTTTGCTTTATAGTAGCTACGGCTTTTCGGTGATAAAATCCATTGATGGGTTTTATCACTGAAACTATGCAAAGTCATTACTATTCCCTGGACGTGTTTTTATAAGGGTACAATTCAAGTTGACTTTGCTGATAGTAGTTATGGCCTGAGTAGATTCGTTGAAGCGAGTCTCATTGCTGAGATTACTATGCAAAGTCGTTTTTATGGATGTTTGACACATCGAGTAATTTTTCACAATTTCAAGACGTATAACTTGACAAGTTTTTCGGGGGTACTATATGGGATATATGTTTAATTTTGTGATGAATAATATTTTAGTAAAAATTCATTAATGATTCGAACGAAAAATCTCTGAAAAAGTTTGAAAATTATTTTTGTCCTGAAATTAAAAAAGTTGAACAGTAGTTTTTCAATGGATTCTTTGTAAAGAGTCCTTTTTAACTCGTGAGAGAATATTAAATAATCAATTTTTATTAGATTCGTACGAGGAGAGTTTGGATGGGAAAAATAAAAATTTGTTATGAGATTAAAAAATAGAATTAGGGGGAATAAAAAGTGTTTAATAGAAAAAGATTATAAAAGAAAAAGCAATTACGTTATTCAATTAGAAAAGTAAGTTTTGGGGGCTGCATCAGTAGCGATATCAGCCTTATATTTATTAATGGGAATGCAGCAGTTTCTGCAAGTGAAGTTCAAGCAGTAAATGGAGATCAAAGAACTGTAACAAACCCAACAGCAAAAGATAATGAGGATAAGTCTCGAATTGAAAAAGACTGAACCTACAACAGAAGAAGCAAATTCAACTGTAGCAACTTTTAGATAAAACAGGATTAACCGCATTAATAGCAGAAATTGATGGGAATTTTACTAACGGGAAATATGCTTCTAAAAACAGAAGAGTGTTCAGTATCTAAAAGCAGCTTTTAGAAGAAGCAAAATCAGCTCTAAATACTGCAACTATTCAAGCTGAGTTAAAATGTAGCGCTATTAAATTAGTTACAGCAACAACAAAATTACAAACAAAAACCAGAAGATAAAAACAAGCACCAGCAGTAGATACAACAAATGGAAAAAGCTACTGTGGGTATTAAAAGCAACAAATACTGAGAAAGCTTCAGGATACGAATTCAATCGCAAACTCAGGTTCAAGAGATGAACGTCATGGAAAAAGCATTGGATAGAAAGTAATCCATTCCGTACGGATGGGGCTACAACGGATACAGATCCAGCTGCGAACCAAACGTATACATTGCCGGGAGATAGTGCGAATCTTAAAGAAGTTGCGAATAGTCTAATAAATTTACCAACAAAAAATAACTAATGAAACGAAAAGATAACTTCTATTAACGAAGTTGGAGCACTTCAAAAAGATAGCTCCTGGAGAAGTTAAAGATATTAATGAGTTCGGTGGTTGGAAAGCCACTAGTGGAGGAGTCTTTTGCTATTGCAAAGAAGAACAGACAAAGGAGTATTTCCTATTGAAACTGTAAACACTGTATTGGTTCAGAATGGACCGTATCGAGACATGGTTAAATGAGAGTACTTTTGATCGTTCTAAAGATTATGCCTTATTTTTAGCAGAGGTTAGAACAAAAGCTACTGAAGAAGAAGCTGTAGATGATGGCAGTGTATATATGGCAGAAAGGCATTACGCGAATAAAGGAATAGGGCTTGCTAAATTTAAAGGGATTGAAAAAACATTCAAAGCTTATTCTAAGTCTACTGGATCTGATGTTATTGTTTCTTTTAAAACAGGATTTACAGGAGATATTGATGGTAAGAAAGCAAAATATAGAGTAGAAGTATTCGCAAAAGATGAGTCCGGTACTACTAGAACAATATACGATCAAATATTTAGCCCTAATGAAAATAGAGAGGATGAAACTAAAAAAAGTAGTTGCACCTATCATTGGAAGAGATCAATATTTTAATACGAATAGGGCTTCACTACCTACTAGAGAAACATTAAATGAAAAATTAGAACAAGATCCTAATAAAAGAAGATTGGGTACTAGTACGGGAACATTTACAAGTAAAGGAATAGTCTTGGAACCTAATGTTACAGGAGTACACTGTTCATATAAGCCCGGGGAGATAATGCACATCTAGGAATGGGATATCAAGTTCCCATGGAAGCAATATGCCTTACCTATTTCAGGATTAGGGTTTACTCTTGAGCAAGATACAAGTAGGGTTGCTAAAAGCACTTTTACAAAAGAGTTTACAATAAGTTAAAAGAAACAGAAGAAAAGAGATACCAAAGGAAAAAAACAGAAGCAACTATCAATGACTATAGAAACACAATTAGAAAATGTTAATAAATTTATTGACAGGAGATTTAAAGAAAACTCAAGATTATAAAGATATTGTAACTGACTGTGTTAGCGGACTCAAACAAGCGTTAAGAACTGATAAATCAAAAATTAGATACTGCAAATACTAAAGTTATTAAATTTAATAAATGAAAATCCAGATCCAAGAATCGGTGAGACACTAACTTCTATAACCTCTTATGATTTTGCAAAAACAGAAGCAATCAATGCTCAAACAGAGGCGCAAAAATATTAAATCAAGATAATCCGGATCCAGATGTAGTAGCTACTATTGCAAGTGAATTAAATGAAAGAAATTAGCTGAGTTGAAAGCGAGCAAGAGCTGACAGTAGATTGCAGCAACAGAAGCTCAAAAAACAAAGATTAGCAGCAGATAAAAGCAAAGCTAGTAGAAGCAAGTACAGAAGGTAAAAACTCAAGATAGTGATAGTGCGTATGAGGCAAAATATAATGCATTAGGAAGCAGAGGTTAGATAATGCGGTGGCAGCAGCCAAATGATGTAGCAACTGCTCAAGAAAATGCAAGTAAAGTATCAGCATTGAGAAGCACAAGAAGAAAAAGTTAGAAGATACTTGCTAGAATTAGAAGAAGCTAAAAGCATTGATGAGGATAAAAGCAACAGATGCACGAAATAGCAGAACTTAAAAAGCAGAAAAAGCATTAGCATGATTAGTGATGATAATTTAGAAAATAAAAACCAACAAGTGTGCAAAACTATAAGAATGCTGTGCAGCTGGAATTCAATCAGAAATGACAGAAGCTAAAACAAAAGTAGCGGAACTTTTTAGAAAAAGCTAAAACGGATAATGCAGCGAAGAAGAGCAGCTCAACTAATTTCAAAAGTCGATGCTTTAAAATCCAAGAATTAACAGATGCGGCAACATTACTAGAAGACAAAGCTAATACTGGCGGTTTAGAAACAGCTAAGAACGAGACTAAAAACAAGAAGCAGCAGAAGAGTAACAGCTGGAAGAAACACCAGAAACAGTAACGCCATATGCTGCGGCAAAGAAGCGGCAGATGAAGCGAGATGAAGTGAGAGCAGAAGGATCATCGCAGATCCGAGATGCAACACAAGAAGCAGTAAATGCAGCATTACAAAAAGTGGCAGAAGAAAGCGGCGTGCAACGGCTAAAAAGCGTTAGTAGAAGCAGCAACTCCAGGAACAAAAGCAGCGTGAGCAAAGATGCAGAAGGTTTAGTGAGAAGCAAGTAAAGAAGGAAAAACACCAGAAAGTATCACAGCTTATGGAGCAAAATTACAAAGAGGTTAAATGACGAACTAACAGCAGCAAAAGAAGCAGCGAGAAGCAATCGCAGCTAAAGGCGAAAACGCAAGTAAAGATGCGAGCAATCGAGAGCTCAGAGCAAAGTAAGTGCGATCAAAGCGAGAATTAGCAGATGCAGCAGCATTGATTAAAAGATAAAACAAACACATCAGCGTTAGAAACAGCTAAGAACGAACTAAAACAAGAAGCAGCAGAAGAAGTAACAGCTGGAAAAACACCAGAAACAGTAACTGCCATATGCTGCAGCAAAAAGAGCAGCAGATGAAGCGAGTAAGTGAAAGCAGAAGGAATCATCGCATAATCCAGAATGCAACACAAGAAGCAGTAAATGCAGCATTACAAAAAGTAGCAGAAGAAAAGCAGCGTTAGCAACGAGCTAAAAAGCGTTAGTAAGAGCAGCAACTCAGCAAAAGCGGCGATTAGCAAAGATGCAGAAGGTTTAGTGGAGAAAACAGAGTAAAGAAGGAAAAGCACCAGGAAAGTGTCACGGCTTATGAGGCAAAGGTGCAAGGTTAGTGACGGACTAACGGCAGCAAAGGAAGCGGCAGAAGCAATCGCGGCTAAGGCGGCGAAACGCAGAGTAGAGATGCGGCAATCGAGGCTCAAGCAAAAGTGAGGTGCAATCAAGGCAGAGAATTAGCAGATGCAGCGAGCATTATTAAAAGATAAAAGCAAACATCGAGCGTTAGAAACAGCTAAGAACAGACTAAAACAAGAAGCAGCAGAAGAGTAACGGCTGGAAAAACACCAGAAACAGTGACGCCATATGCTGCGGCAAAGAGCGGCAGATGAAGCAGTGGGGTGAAAGCGGAAGGAGTCATCGCAAAGTCCGAGATGCAACACAGAGATGCAGTAAATACAGCGTTACAAAAAGTGGCAGAGGAAAGAAAGCAGCACTAGCAACAGCTAGCGTTAGTGAAGCAGCAACTCCAGAACAAAAAGCAGCATTAGCAAGATGCAGAAGGTTTAGTAGAAGCAGAGTAAAGAGGAAAAACACCAGAAAGTATCACAGCTTATGAAGCAAAAGGTGCAAGGTTAAATGACAGACTAACAGCAGCAAAAGAAGCAGCGAGAAGCAATCGCGAGCTAAAGGCGAAAACGCAAAGTAAAGATGCGAGCAATCGAAGCTCAAGCAAAAGTAGGGTGCGATCAAGCAGAGTAGCAGATGACGAGCAGCATGATTAAAAGATGAGCAAACACATCAGCGGTTTAGAAACGGCTAAGAACGAACTAAAACAAGAAGCGGCGAAGAGTAACGGCTGGAAGACACCAGAAACAGTGGCCATATGCTGCTGCGGCAAAGAGGCGGCGGATGAGGCAGTGGAGGTGGAGGCAGGAAGAGATCATCATGAGATCCGGATGCAACACAGGATGCGAGTAAAGATGCAGCGTTACAAAAGAGTGGCAGAGAAGAAAGCAGCGTTGCAACAGCTAAAAGCGTTAGTGAAACAGCAGCTCAGGACAAAAGCAGCGTTAGCAAAGAGATGCAGAGGTTTGGTAGAAGCAGAGTGAAAAGAGGAAAAACACCGAGAAAGTATCACGGCTTATGGGAGGCAAAGATTACAAGAGTTAAATGACGAGACTAACGGCAGCAGAAGAGGCGGCGAGAGCAGTCATGACTAAAGGGCGAGACGCAGAGTGAGATGCGGCAGTCGAGGCTCAGAGCAGAAAGTAGGGTGCGATCAAGCGAAAGTTAGCGGATGCAGCGGCGTTGTTAAAGATAAAACAGAACACATCGGCGTTAGAAACGAGCTGGAACGAGACTAAGAGCAAGGAAGCGGCCGGAAGAGTAACGGCTGGAAGAGCACCAGAAACAGTGACGCCATACTACTGCAGCAAAGAAGCGGCGGATGGAGCGGTGAGAGTGGGAGCGGAAGGGAATCATCGCAGATCCGAGATGCAACACAAGGATGCGAGTAAAGTGCAGCATTACAAAAAGTGGCAGGAAGAAAGCGGCATTAGAAAAAGCCAAAACAGCATTACTGAGACAAGATAACTCAAGACCAAAAAGATGATTTAGCAAACGCTGAAGAAAAATCTTAAATTAGCAGATACAACAGGTAAAAACTAATGATAGTATCAAAAGCTTATAATGATGAAGTTGCTAAACTAAGTGATGATTTAGCAGCTACAAGACAAGCAGCTAAAAGATTTGATTAGATAAAGGAGATAATGCTGGAGAGTTAGAGCATATAGAGTTCGAAAGCTAAGATTAATAAGTTGAAATCTAAACTAGCAGAAACAGCAAAACATCTTAAATATATCGATAAATCAGCAGCTAAGAAAGAAGTTGAAGATGCACTAAGAAAGCAACAGATGACTATTGTGGCCAATAATGATTTAACACCAGAACAAAAAGAAGCTGCCAAAAGCAAAAAGTAGCGAGATGCAGCTAATAAAAGCAAATGCAGAAATCGATAAAGTAACAACTGAAAATGATATTTACGGCAGCTAAAAATGCTGGTAAATTAGCAATTGAAAAAGAAGCGGCGAAAGCAGAAATCAAGCAGCGAAAAGCGGCTAAAAGAAAAAGCAATCGAAGCTAATGACAAACTTTCCAGATGCAGAAAAACAAGCAGCAAAAGATGTTGTAGAGGAAGCAGCAACAAATGCGATTCAAGCGATTGATACAGCTCAAGACCAATCAACAGTAGATAGTGCGAAAATAACTGGTAAAGATGCCGTGAGATGCAGTAAATCCGGTCGGAAAGAAAAAGCCTTAGCAGCAATTGGCGAAAAGCCTTAGCAGAAAAAGAGAAAGCAATCGAAGCTGATGACAAACTTTCAGATGCAGAAAAACAAGCAGCTAAAGAGCCGCTAAAAAGCAGCGGATGACGCTGAAAGCAATTAATGATGCACAAAATCAGAAGCGAGTGAGATAATGCAAAAATGCTGGAACAACAGCAGTAGAAGCAGTAAATCCAGTAGGAAAAAAGAAAAAGCATTAGATGCGATTCAAAAAGCAACTGAAGATAAACTTGATGAAATTGATCGTGATGATAAATTATCAGAAAAGAGCTAAAGCGAAAGCAGAAGTTGCGAAAGCAGCAGTTGATGCAGTGAGATGCAATTAATGAAGCAACAGATCGAAGCCGCAGTAGATGCGAAACAAGCTGAGAGGAACAAAAGCTGTATCAGAAAGTGAAAATCCAGTGGGAAAGATAAATCAAGAAAGCGAAATCAGAGCTGACAAAAGCTGAGAGAGATCTAAAAGCTGTTAGACAAATCAGATCTAGCGGATGCTCAAAAGCGAGCTAAAGCGAAAGTGCCAGAAGAGCTAAGAAGACGCAATTGATGCAATTGACAAGCAAAAACAACAGAAGAGTTGCATCAGCTAAAGAATCAGGAAAATTAACAGCAATAGAAAAAGAAGCAGAAAGCAGAAAGGTGAAGCAGCGAAAGCAGCAAAGAAAAAAGCAATCGATGCAAGAACTGATCTGACGAGATGATGAAAAAGCAAAAAGCAAAAGCAAAAGTTGCGAGAAGAAGCTAAAGAAAGCAATCGAGAAGCGAAATCAAAGCTAAAACGACACTGATGATGTGTCATCAAAAACTGAAAATGGTAAAAGATGATATCAAAATAAATCCAATCGGCGGTAAAGAAACAGCTAAGAAAGCAATAGATGAAGCTTTTGAGCAGAAAAGAAGAAAAAGCAATTGACGCAAGAACTGACTATTACCAGACGAAAAAGAAGCAGCTAAAAAAGCGTAGAGAAGAAGCAGAAAGCAGCGAAAAATGCAATTGATAAAGCAACAACTTCAGATGACATCAAAAAGGTTTTTAGACAATGGGTTAGATAAAATTGCGAAACATCAATCCAGTAGGTGCTAAAGAAGAAGCTAAGAAAGCTGTGGAAGAGGCATTAGCCAATAAAGAAAAAGAAATTGATGAAGAACAGACTTTAACTCCTGAAGAAAAAAAGTTAAAGGCGAAAGCATTGGCAAGAGAAGAAGCAAAAAGCAGCGAAGGATGCAATTGATAAAAGCAATAGATATCGAAGCTGATTGAAAAAGCTCTAAGACCATTCTTATATCAAATTGATCAAGATGCGTTAGTAGTTGATGAGACCAGCTTTCGACATTGATGCATACATCCAAGCATCTGTTACAGGAGTTGTAATAGCTGAACTTGGTAAAAGCAATTACTCAAGCTGATATCATCGCTAAACTCAACATACAGAGAATGTTACAGTGATTAGCATAGACTTACCTGATACAACTACAGTAGGTAGCAAAGTTTGCTAAAAGTAACGTTTAAGATTAGTAGATGGAACAGAAGCAACAGTATTTGTCCCAGTTGAAGTTGTTGAAAACTCTGAAGAGGATAAACAACAAAAATAATACTCAAGAAGATTCAAAACCAGCAGTAGTCCTTCTAATAATTCAGAACAACCTGCTGTGACTCAAACTGAAGATGGAAGAAAATCCTTCAAATACATCTCAAGAAATCAAAAAGGTTCAAATCAAAAAGTATTACCAAATACTGGTACGGGTAACGAAATTTCAATCTTTGGTTCAGCAGCAATGACTGTGTTAGCAAGTCTCAGGTCTTGTAGCTACATCAAAAGAAAAAGAAGAAGAGTAATATTAGAATAAAATTCTATAACGATTCGATAAATCCTGTTGGTGAGAAATCACCGACAGGTTTTTATATCAAAAAGTAAGCGTCCAATAACGAGGTGTCTGTTAGCCGATATGAACTTCCTCTATACTACAAATAAGAAGTAGAAATGGAGGAAGTAAAATGACAAAACAAATTGTGCCAATAAACGTTTATCAAAAACACAAAAAGGAAAGAAATATACCCCTATCCTAAAACTTAGAAAAGGAAAATTAGATATATACGCTTTATGATACACAGGGTGCTTTTTTGATCTAATAGAAATTATAAAAATATTTTTCGCTTTTTCGTATATATATGTGAAGTGTGATTTCTAGTGAAAAGTCATTGGAAGATACTTCCAAACAATAGAGAGAGGAAGACATAATATGAAAGAACGAAGATAAAAATAAATAATCTGCGAAAATGTTCTCTATACTAAAGATAATTAAATGAAAACATAAGATATACAAATTCTTTTTATGTGCGTTATTAAAAATATAATAAAAGCAGAAAAGGAAGTGTTAATGGTGAACCAAAGATAAAATGAGAGAAATCATAAAACAAAATAACGGTATAATAACAGCAAAAAGGAACTAACAGATAATAAAATTAATTCATGGTATCTTACGGTTTGAAAGTACGAAAAGAAGAGCTAGAATAGGAGAAAGTTATGGATAAAGAAAATATTTTTGCAAAAATATAAACACGAGAGAAAAAACAACAATCAATTTGAAGAGATTGTTATGATTGTCGAAAATGCAAAAAGATCGTGTATATAGAAAAGTTAATGAAGAACTGATCTTGTAATGTATCAAGAGGTGGGAAATACATTAGTCAAAAATACTAAGGAGGCATCTTTGATGGCTCTGGTTTTGTTGATAATGTGGCTAAATTTTTCTCCTCTAACTATCCTGAATTAAAGGGATTTAACCGTAGAGGACTTTACAGAATGAAGCAATTCTATGAGGTTGTACAGTGACGATGAAAAAGTGTCAACACTGTTGACACAATTGAGCTGGTCTAATCATTTGAAAATAATGTCTGGATCTAAAAGTAAAGAAGAAAGAATTTTACATTAACTTAGCAATTAAAGAGAATTTAACTCATCGTGAACTGGTAAGGCAGATGGATAGCGAGATATTATGAACGTTATATACTTTCAAATGATAATAATTTACCTGCTATACAAAAGAGCAAAAGCAAGAAACACATCATTTGTTTATGGATAGTTATGTGTTGGAATTTCTAGATGCTCCAAAAATAGATAACGAAAGAGACTTTCAGAAGTCAATTCTGAGAATCTAAAGAACTTTATCTTAGAAATAGGAAAAGATTTTTTCCTTTATAGGTAATGAGTACAGGATACAGGGTTGGAAATCATGACTACTATATAGATTTGTTATTCTATCATAGAGATTATCCTGCATGGTTGCTTTGAACTTAAAAATTGGAGAGTTTAAGCCGGAATATGTTGGTAAAATAAACCTATACTTGGAGGCACTGGATAGAGAGTTAAGAAACAAACCGAAAAATCCAAGTGTAGGGAGTTATCCTTTGTGCATCTAAGGATGATGAGGTAGTAGAATTTGCGTTAAGTAGGGACACTTTCACCTACAATGGTATCTGAATATAGATTAAGAATTGATGAGATGAGAATTTGTTGCAAAAAGAAAATTAAAAGAATATATAGATAATGTCGAATAAACAAATTCTTGTAACAAAAAGCGGAAATAGTAATAAAACTAATAATTCTAGCAACGGCAATTGCTAAAAATAGTCTTAAAACTAGTCCGCTAGTATACTTTTTACTAGGGGACTGTTAAAAGGGTTTCCCCTTGCTTTTAAGGTCATTATAACAGAAAAAATGAAAAATGTGAATAAATTGAATTTAAGAATAAATAAAAGAGATAGTATGGAATAAAGAGTTAAAAGATTGCGGAATTTATTTAACAAAAAGAGACGAGTAAAAATCGTCTCATTTTCTATATAGTATTCAATTTTTCAAGTATCATTTGCTCAATTCGTTCAACATCTCTTTGACTTCCTCGTAATTCAATTCGTCTAATACAGGGAAGTGAAATCTCTCAGAATATTGACGAGCAGTTAAACAAAATTGTTTGTTAAAGTTTCGATTTCCGCTACCGACAATGCCAAAAACATTTTTATGTAATTATCATGATGAGCAGGAAATCTCCAAGAGGATTGGTTAGAATTTCAGTATCCCCGTTATCAACACCATTTCCACCTTCTAAATAAGTTGGAAGAAATGCAATGGTAGGATGCTCTAATTCAAAAATTCTGTATGATCCCGAATGATATCTTTAACATTGATTAATTGGATTTGTAAAGAGGATTGCTGAAATTTAAAAATACTCGATTAATTTTTGTAACAAACTATGAGTATTCCCTGTTAAGCTGATATATGCGATTGATAATGATTGGTCATAAAATCCCTCCCTTATGTAATATCATAGCATAAATAACTAAAAAACAATGGAGTTTCTTGAATCTTGAAATGTGAAAATGCATAAGACCTTGCTTTTCAAAAACTGTAAAATCAGCTATAATATTAAAGAAACGTTTGAAAATATAGAAGTGGAGTTATTAACATGTAAAATCGAGCTATAATACTTAAAGAAACGATTAGAAAAATATAGAAGTGGAGTTATATACATGTCAAATCAATTAGCTGCAGAAGTTTCTTCACGTAAGACTTTTGCCATTATTTCTCACCGGATGCGGGGAAAACAACGATTACTGAACAATTATTATTATATGGTGGAGCGATTCGTCAAGCAGGTACTGTTAAAGGGAAAAAGACTGGTAAATTCGCAAAATCAGACTGGATGGAAATTGAAAAACAACGTGGGATTTCTGTAACAAGTTCTGTGATGCAAGTAGAATATGATGGGAATCATATTAATATCGTAGATACACCAGGGCACGAGGTTTCTCTGAGAGATACGTATCGATACATTAATGGCGGTAGATGGTGCAGTCATGGTCATTGATAGTGCCAAAGGGATTGAGCCTCAAACAAAAGAAAGGTATTCGAAGTTTGCTAGTATGCGTGGGATTCCAATTTTTACATTTATTAATAAATTGAGACCGTGATGGACGTGAACCATTAGAGTTGATTGCTGAATTAGAAGAAGTATTAGGGCATTGATGCTTATCCAATGAACTTTGAGCCAATGGGGATGGGAAAAAAACATTTTTAGGGCTATACGATATTTATAACAAGCGTGTAGAATTAATGCATCCTGAAGAAAATGGAGATAATGACTTCTTACCATTAAATGAAGATGGAGAAGTTGAAGGGGATTATGCGTTCAAACAATCGACTTTATATGAACAAGCCATTGAAGATGCACAATTATTATTAGAAGCAGGAAATGATTTTTAGTGAAGAAGCGATTGCGAATGGAAATTAACACCAGTATTCTTTGGTTCTGCCTTAACAGGTTTTGGTGTACAAACATTTTTAGATGCTTTTGTTGATTTTTGCACCGAGTCCTTCCGCTAAGAAAACAGAATCTGGGGAAAAAGTTGAACCATTAGAAGAACAATTTAGTGGTTTATTTTTTCAAAATTCAAGCAAATATGAATCCGGCTCACCGAGATCGTATTGCCTTTGTAAGAAATTTGTTCTGGAGAATTTACACCGGGAATGGATATTTCACCGTCAATCGTTCTCAAAAAGAAAAGTGAAATTATCTCATACAACTGCAGTTTATGGCAGATTCTCGTGAAACTGTCAAAAGCAGCAGTTGCTGGAGATATTATTGGGTTATACGATACAGGGAATTTCAAATTGGAGATACGATTTATAGTGGAAAACAAGCGATTCAATTTGAACCACTTCTACAATTTACACCAGAATTATTTAATAAAGTGGCTGCAAAAATGTGATGAAGCAAAAATCATTCCATAAAGGGAATTGAGCAATTAGTGCAAGAAGGAGCCATCCAATTATATAAAACTTATCATACAGGAGAATATATTCTTGGAGCTGTTGAGTCAACTACAATTTGAAGTGTTCAATACCGTTTAATGAATGAATATAATGCGGAAGTTGTAATGACTCAATCGGAAGCTTAAAATTGCTCGTTGGATTGATGAAACAGACTTGAGATCCTAACATGTCTTCAAGTCGTAACTTATTATGTCGAGACAGATTTGATCAGCCAGTATTCTTATTTGAAAAATCAATTTGCATTGAATTGGTTTTAAAGACAAACACCATCGATTGAATTAAAAATCATTATTCTAATAAAACTGACCGTGAGGGAGAACGAGAATGTTTCTCTCTACGGTTTTCTGTCGTAAGAATGATTTTAGGAAATCTAACGATTTTTCAAGCGAAAATATGACCACTAATGCAGTAGGAGTTGGAGATTATGAAAAAGAGCAAATATTAAAACAAATGCCATTCGTATGGTAGAACGTCAAAAAGGTTCAGTATCAAATTTTCGAATATGAATGGGACGAAGAACATTTAGATGCCGTTCATGGTGAACAAATGAGCATTTCAGTGGATCAAGTTTACAAAACAATTGTATTACATGGGGACAAAAAACAGGTTATTTAGTAGCTTGTGTCGCAGCTGACCATGATTGAATTTGAAGGCATTGCAAAAGCATCCAAAAATAAAAAGTAGAGCTAATCCCATGTATCTCAATTAGAAGGTTTGACTGGATATATTCGAGGGAGGATGTTCACCTGTCGGAATGAAGAAAAGTTTTCCAACTTATGATTGACTTACGTGCTAAAGAACAAGAGACGATTCGAGTTTCAGCGGGTAGAGAGGTATACAAATGGAGTTAAGACCAGAAGATTTACAAAAATTAACTGAGAGCAGAATGGTTTGATAATTTAGAAAATTAACATAAGAAAGGAATTTGTATGAGCGAAGTAAAAGAAGAAATAACTGTGAATGAATTAAATGAAGTTTTAGAAGAAATCGTCGCACCTACAAGAAGAAGAAGTTGAACGTGTTGTATTTTTGGGTAGATGAAACTCATGTCAAAATTAAAGAAGTCCATTATGAAATTGTTGAAGATTACCGTGAAGGTTTTGAATTAGATGCTTTTTAATGCTCGTTATCAAGATATTTTTGATAAGTATGAATACATTGTTGGTGATTGGGGACATGAAAAATTACGTCTAAAAAGATTTTACAGAATCAAAAATCGATTAGCTACTCGGATAAGGATATTGTAGCATACTAAGGTATTTATATAGAATTTTTAGCAATTTTGGATGTCGTTATTTTTGTACTTCAGAGAGATCCGAAATATAAAAACCAGTTGCGGTAGAAGAAGAAGGAATACCGAAACGTCCATAAACAACAAAAAGAAATACGAAGCGTTTTAACTAATGAACGAGTAGAAGAAAAACGTTTAAAGGTAATACACAAAAATAATCGTTTTAATTCTAAAAACGACCATTTTGAAGTGAAAGAATCACCTAAGCAAGATTTTTGGTTTGAAAGAAATGACTCACAAAGAAAGTTTGCATATGGATGCGCAATCTTCTCCAACAACCAGTGAAAATCTAAACGTCAAAATCGTAATTTTTCAATGAAAGAAGTGGATCAAAACAAAATTTCATGCACCGATGAAGCATAATCATCTAATAAAGAGATTTGATATTCGAGAGAAACCACAAAAAGAGGAAATAGCATGTATAAAGCATATTTTATTGATTTAGATGGAACAATGTACAAAGGAAAAGAACGTATTCCTACAGCAGAAGACTTTATTCGTCGATTACACAAAGCCAATATTCCATTTTTATTTGTTACGAACTAATGCTACAAAAACACCACAACAAGTCGCTGATAATTTGAGAGAGAATTATGGAGTGAAGTAACTAAAAATGAAGTGTATACAAGTGGAGTAGCAGCTATGGACTTTTTGAGAAAGTCAAAACTTTGGTAAAAATTAATGATTGTCGGAGAAGAAGCACTAAAATCTCAAGCAGTAGAAAGAGGATATGAACTTGTAGAGGAAAAGTCCAGATGTTGTTTTACAGTCACTAAATCGTGATACAACTTATGCTGAATTAGAAGCTGCTACTTTAGCGATTCGTGCGGGTGCAAAATTTGTTGTAACAAATATCGACTCTAATCTTCCAAGTGAAAAAGGATTTTATTCAGGATCAGGTTCTATTACAGCATTTTTAAAAATGTCTACACAACAAGAACCAATTATAATGGGAAAACCAAGTAGTATTATTATGGAATCAGCTTTGAAACTATTTAAATCAACAATATCAGAGCAACATTTTACTAAAGAAGATATTGCAATGGTGTGGGGATAATTACCAAAACAGATATTCAAGCTGGAATTCAATATGGAATGGATACTTTTAATGGTTCTAACTGGATTTTCTACAAGAGAAGATTTAGAAGGAGTAGCACAACCTACGCATCTAGTGAATGATTTAAGTAGTGGAAGGTATAAGAATGTTTACAACCATTAAAAAGATGGAGTTTTTCGATTGTCTTAGCATTGTTCTTATTAAGTACAGCGATTACTTTTGTTATCTTTTTGAACCATTATTTCGAGAGTCATTTTATTATTCGACTTAGAACAGCATAGTGGAATTTCTACAGCAACATTAATGGAGGTATCATGTATTAATTTCTTACTTAACTAGACCATGGATTAAGGAATTAGTGGTACTAGATTTTCCAAGTTCTCCCTCAAAGGATTATTTCATTTTTGAAGAAGTGAAACGATTATTTATGGTGAATTTTGTGATTGCAGTGATTTCTACGATTATTTCATTTGTTGGGATAAAATGGTTTAAAAAGAAAGAAAATTATTCTACACTCACTCCATTAAAAGGAATATTATATGCTCACACTGTTAGTTTGTCGTCTGTTTAGTGAGCTTTTTGATGTTATTTTTGTAAAATTCCACGAATTATTTTTCCATAATTCAGCATGGATATTTGATCCAAAAATTAGATCCAATTATCGAAAGTATTGCCAGAAGAATTTTTATGATTTGCTTTTTAATTGTATTTCTATGGCTTGTATTTGGGATTATGGGGATACGGAGATGGATTCGAAAGCAAGAACAGATGTGAAAATATTTTAAGCACTTAGTTCAAAGAAACTAGTTGCTTTTTGTATGGAATTTGACATAATAAATACAAGTTAAAAGCTTGCTTGAAAGCAGTTAACGTTTTATAATAAAGTAAAAGAAAGAAGTATAATTATTGAATAATAGAACAAAAGGTGAGGTGTGTACAAATGAAAAATTTATTCAACTGGAATTTTGTCATTTTTGGCTACTGTTGCAGCGCTTCTGGCAAATACACAATTAAGACAGAATTTCGATATGGAATATCCTATTTTATTTATTGAGTGGACAAAGTATTCTGTTGGAGTTGTTTTTAATTCTTACAATATATATTTTTTATGAACTGGCGTAACGATTCTTCCAATTCTAAATGGAATTTATTTCGTTCAGTTATCATATGTATATGTATCTATTATATTGCCTATACTAAATTAGATTATGCTTTTCTAATTATTCTTATTGTGGGAATAGCTCACATCTATTTTGTTCGGGAAAAATTAATTAAATATAGAACCTGAAAAATCCAAAATAACTAGCAGCAATTTGTTACTTAGTTATTTTTATGGATTTTATTTGTTAAATACACTTTTCTCATACTAAAAATTAAAAACATGGATGATAACGAGGAGAGAATAATGACTGAGGAGAAAGTATGAAAATATCAGTAGTGATTCCTTTTATAATGAGGAAAAGAATGATTGAAAATGTACAGTGAATTAGTTCATGTACTAAATCAACAAACAAAAGAAGAATTTGAAATTATTTTTAATCGATGATGGAAGTAAGGATAAAACTTTTGAAAAAAATAGTAGAAATTGCCAAAAATGACGATAGAGTTCGTTAGTTTAAGTTTTTTAGCCGTAATTTTGGGAAAGAAGCGGGAACAATTGCTGGATTACAATACGCAACGGTGAAGCCGTTATTTTTAATGGATGGGGATTTACAAAGCATCCGCCTGCACTTGTTCCGCAAATGATTGAAAGCTTACCGTGAAGGCTATGATGTCGTCAGCGGTCGTAGAACAAGAACAGGTGAAAGCCAATTTCGTACCTTTCTAGCGAATCGTTTTTACAAATTAGCAAAACCGACTAATGGATACACGTTTAACAGATGGAATTTCTGAGTTTCGTTTATTTAGTCGAAAAAGCTGTACGAGCGATTTTATCATTGAATGAATATAACCGTTTTTCAAAAGGACTTTTCTCATGGATTGGTTTCAAGGAAAAAGTAATTGAATATGAAAAATCATGTACGTGAAATTGGAGAAACGAAATATTCCTTTAAAAATTTTCATGGAATTATGCGATTCAAGGGATTTTTATCGTTTAATGATAAGCCATTACGTGCGTGTATAAATTTAGGATTAGGGTTGTTTATTACTATCTGTGCTCTATATTGTGTGGATGTTCATTAAATACATCATTGATCCAACTTCTTTAGTAAGTGGTTATTTCACAACAATTTTTGCCGTTGTTTTCACTAGGAGGAATTCAGTTAATCTCTGATTGGAGTTTTAGGAGAATATATCGGGAAAAATTTATTATGAAGTGAAAAACGTCCTCACTATTTAGTGGGATAAAAACGAATTTTGAGGGAGGAGAAAAGATGAGTAAAAAGAAAGTTGTTTACTTAGCGAGCTTCTTCTTACCAATTGGCATTATGCTTGTTTCTGTGGATGATTAATGGATCCCATTTGGTGCAAAAATCATTGATGGCAGTAGATTTTAATGCACAATATATTGGATTATATGCTTATCTGAAACATTTCTTCTTAAATGGGGATTGGAATAGCTTTTTCTATTCCTTTTTCAAAAATCCATTGGCGGAGGAATGCTTGGAATTTGGGGATTTAATTTAATTAGTCCATTTAATCTATTGTATTTCTTCTTTTTCAGAACAAAAATTTTCAATGGGCAGTGATGTTAACCATCGGTCTTCGCTATGGGAGTGATGGGACTTACTGGACACATTTTTGTGAAGCGATATAATGGGTTAGAAAAATCCAGCATTTCTTCCCTATATTTGGAAGTTTGTATGCTCTGAATGGTTTTAATGTCAGTTATCAAATGAATCCAATCTTTTATGATGGGCATGATTATGTTGCCACTTGTATTAATGGGTGTAGAAGAAGTGTTGGATAGAACAGGTGCTAAACGGTATGTTCTATTGTTAGCTTTAGCGTTATTACTGCATTTTTACATGGGATATATGATTTGTATTTTTGTAGTTATCTATGCCTTATTTTACTTATTGAAATCAAAAGATAGAACGTTTAAACAAGGATTTCTTCAATTGCTTTCAACTAGGATTTTACTCGATTTTAGCTGTCGGGTTAGTAGCATTTATTCTTGTTCCGATTTTGATGAGTTTAGTTTCAACTAAGGGTGGACTTGAAAGTAAGTTATTATTTGAATGGAAATTACAAATTGATCCTTTTAGATATCTAAATTATTTTTAGGAGCATTTGATAATTCTTCTTGGCCAGCAGGTCCAAATTTACCGAATATTTATGTGGGCTCACTAGGAATAATGGGGACGATTTATTATTTTATCAGTCCTACTATTCAATGGAGAGAGAAAGTAGCTCACTTGGTGTTTTAGCTATTTTTATCCTATCTTAGTCCATGAATTTACAAGTAAATTATGGCATATGGGACAAAAATCCGGCAGGATTCTTCTATCGATTCTCTTGGATTATGGCGTTTTTTCTTAGTTTATTTAGCGTATTTATCCTTAAGAGAAGTCGACCAATTACACTGGAAACCGTCCATCGTTATTGCAGGAGGGACATTAGTACTGTTTGCGATCGTAATGACGAGACAGTATTCCTTCTAATTGTTCCACAAAAAATTGCGACAGTGGCATTAATTTTTGTGATGTTATCGATTTTAGTATGGCCTCAAATCAATAAAAGATGGGCATTTTTAGCAGCAGTCACAGCGATTGAATTAATGATGAATGCAACGATTGTCCAATCGAGAGTAGGATATACGGATGCATATAAATATCAAGATGCAGTTAAACAATTACAAAACAGCAGTAGCACCTATTCGACCAAATGAGAAGGAATTTTATCGTATTCAAGAAAGCTTCCATTTAAGTAAAAATGATCCTTTTATGGCAGACTATCCAGGAATGTCTGTATTTAGTTCCAATCTTGAAAATGCCACAAGAGATTTATTTGAACAATTAGGCAATACCGGCATTAATGCGACCACTTATTACTATGGAACACCATTAAGTGATGCTATTTTTAGTTTGAAATATTGATGACACCCAAGCCCGTCTACACGAAAGATTATCCAGATACAAGTAAAATGTATGTATTTGGAAACTATGCAACTCGTTTAGATTTAACAGAAAACACGCCAGTTGTTTACGAAGAAGAGCGTACAGAAGTATTTCAAATTCCACAAACTCTTCCGATAGCATTTGAGTGAATGAAAAACTAGCTTCACTAGAATTAAGAATGAATCAACCTATTCAAAACTATAATAAAAATTACAGCAGCTCAATTAGGAGAAGACGTTAAATATTTGGAGATGTTAGCAGCAAATGAAATTACAACGGATAATTTTCAAGCAACTGATCGAACAGAAACATATCGTAGAATTGATTCAAGTAAACCAGCTAGTATCACCTATCATTTAACGCCACAAACAGATGAAGAATATTGGGTTACGTTACCAACCCGTTTTTCAAAAACGGATATAAATCTTATTCGAATTTTTCTGAATGGAGAAGAATATCATTTCTTGAATAATTATCAAGCGACTCAATTGTTAATATTGCTTCGCAATCAATGGATAAGCCAATTGAATTTAAAATCGAAGTGAATACGGACGAAGATTACTCCTTTAGTGGCGTTCGATTGGTCAAATCAAATCGTTCTGTTTCCAATCGTTTTATTCAGGAACGACAAAGTCAAGCATTGAAGCTGACTCATTGGGATAATTCCCATATTCAAGGTACCGTTACAATTACAGATGATAGTAGTGTCATGTCTACTTCAATTCCATACGATAAAGGTTGGATTGTAAAAGTTGATGGAAAAAGTCGTTGAAAACAAGAAAAATTTGGAATAGTTTACTAGGTTTTGCAATTACGAATGGAGAACATACAATTGAATTAAGCTTTCATTCCAGAAGGATGGAAGATAGGAGTATTGATTTCCATCGTTTCACTTATTATATTCCTTTGGTTTGATTTACAAGAAGTGGATTTAATGTTTAGAATAAGACTTCTATTGGTTAGGTAGTAACTGATAGGAGTCTTTTTCAAGTAAAAGTGTTTTTGGGACGAAAAATAGTTTAGTAGAGATGAAAAATATTAAAGATTTTGTATTAGCATGTAATAAAATCTGATTTATCAGATTTTATTAGAGGAAAATTTGAGACCTTAGGGCTCAAATTTCAGCCATGAGATTCGCATTTGCGAAGCTGCTGGCGTCCTTTGCAAGCTACAAAAATTTTTTCTTTAATATTATTTATGTGTTTTTAAAAAATTCTTTGAGGTCGTTTAGGCTGATATCGCTACTGTTTGATAAAGTCTCTTGTAATTGACCGTCTTTAAAGACTAGTAAAGTAGGAATAGAATCAATATGATATTGTTCTGCAAACTTCGCTAATTCATCCAGTCTTATTTTTCCGTATCAATATAATAAATTGTAGCATTAATACTTCTTGCAGCCTTTCTTAATTTTTGGAGCAAACTCCACAATACGGACAAGTTTCACGTCCAACATATACAAAAACGAAGCTGTCTCTTTAGATCCTTCATATCTTCTTGAATCCTTGAATTATCTAGTTCAACAAAATGACGTGTTGCTTGAACATACTCACTGGAACGATAAACCAAAGTATTGTCATTTGAAACATAGACACGAGGATTAATCAATAGACATCATGAAAAAGAGACAAATAAATGAAACTATGAATCTTTTTCGTGGACTCCATGTTTTAAAAATAATCTTTTATGAATAGAAAATAATATCCTGATGCTACAATGTATTGAAAGGAGAGCCATAGGATTGAAAAACTCACTGACAAAATAACTAAATATCATATAAGCTAAAAAATAATTAAGAATATACAATCTCCTTTAGTTAAAAATTTAATCTTAGACATTACGCTCAACTCCTTTTTACTATTGGATAAATGAATTTCATCTCTTTAAAAAGAAATGCATAGAATTAATGATGCAATCATGATACAACTCAAAATGAATAATACAATTATTTTTCCTTTTTGATTCCACTTTTTAGGGATAAGATCTTTTTAATAAAGTAACATCCTGTTGTTGCTAGTGCTTGAAAAGAAGAGCAATAGGGTGGAAGATTTACTAGTAAAAACTGTATATCAAGCAACCTAAAAGAACAATTACAAATAACCAATCCCCTTTTTGTTAAATATTTAACTTTTAGACATTACATCCACACCCTTTACTATTTTTATGATATAAAAGTATAGCACTATTTTTCAAAAATGAAAGAGGTTTCTTACGTTTTGTAAAAAAATGTTATTAAGCGAAAAATAGTTTAGTAAAGACAAAAATATTAAAGAAAAATTTTGTACTAGCAGTAATAAGATCTGATAAATCAGATTTTATTAGAGGAAAATTTGAGACTAAGGCTCAAATTCTTTAGCCATGAGATTCGCTTTTATGAAGCTGCTGAGGTCCTTTGCAAGCTACAAAAATTTTTCTTTAATATTTACTATGATTCTTTAAAAATTCTTTTGAGGTCGTTTAGGGCTGATATCGCTACTGCTTGATAAAGTTTCTTGTAATTGACCGTCTTTAAAGACTAATAAAGTAGGGATAGAATCAATATGATATTGTTCTGCAAACTTCGCTAATTCATCCGTCTTATTTTCCGTATCAATATAATAAATTGTAGCATTACTACTTTTTGAAGCCTCTTTTAATTTTTGGAGCAAATTCCTACAATAAGGGACAAGTTTCTCGTCCAACATAAACAAAAATGAATCTGTCTCTTTAGATCTTTCATATTTTCTTGAATTCTTGAATTATCTAGTTCAACAAAAATGACGTGTGGCTTGCACATATTCAGTTGTTCGGTAAATCCAAGAGTTATTTTTAAAAATAAATAATGGTGGAGCGATTAAAAAGAGTCATTACAAACACCTATTATGTTCTTCGTTAGAGTAGAAAATTTATCACTTAGAGGCGATTTAGATACTAAATAGTAAGCTCCTGTTGCGATGACAAAATCCATAGAGAATCCAAAGTAAGGAAATGTCCACTAATAAAAATAATGAAATAGCAAAAAACAAACAAGAAGGATTGAAAAACAATTTGTCATCTTTCGTTAAAGACTTAATCTTACACATTAAAAACCAACTCCTTTATTATTATATACGTTCATTATACTATAAATTTATTTTTGAAAGCGGTTTAACGAAAAGTTGCAGAAAAATTGTTTACTAACGACAAATATTAAAGAAAAATTTTAGTATTAGTAGTAATAAAAATCTGATACATCAGATTTTATTAGAGGAAAAATTTGAGACCCTAGGCTCAAATTTTTAGCCAAGAGACCCGTAAGGGGCTACTGACGTCCTTTGCAAGCACAAAAATTTTTCTTTAATATTTTGTTTTTAAGAAAACATGAAAATCATACTTTTTGTCCCATTGTCGTGAGGACGAGAATATGCTATAATTTTTCTAAGAGAGTTGATAAAGGAGAAGTCTTATGAAGAAACATATTATTCAAGCTATTAAACTATTTTTCTTTGTAGCAGCTCAGTTCAAGAGTTTTTGTAAGAATGCATAGTTCTGCAGAAATGTTTCTATTTATTCTATTATGCTATGGAATATTTTTCTATGTACTATTCCGTAAAGAAATGAATCCACCAAATTGGAAAAACATACCTACATAAAGAAAAAGAATTACAAGGCCCATCAGAGAAACAACAAGAGATTTATAATAAGGCAGGTCTAACAGAAAGCGATGTAGCCTTTTTAGAGAAAAATGAATCGAGCAAAAACTCAAATTCAACAAATCGAAGTTTATACAAAGCAAAATAATAAACTAGAAGCGATAGCGAATCGTTATCAAATCGTGACCGTATTAAAAGATTATTTCAAAGAAATTGTCCAACATCCCGAACGATTACATACCGTTGATAAGTTTTTAAATACGTACTTACCAGGTTTTAGAAGAAATGATGGGAAAATATATTGAAATCGAACAACATATTTCTAAAACACAGGAAACTTACCAAATGTTGGATCAAACTATGGACTTCATAGATGACTGTTGTCTACAAATTGAAGCTGACTATCAAAAATTCCAAGCACAAGATTTTAGTGATTTAAATTTAGAAAGAGAACATCTTCAAAAACAATCACAAAAGAAGAATTTGAAGATTTTTAGGAGGAAATATACATGACAGAAAAACAAACAATAGTAGAAGATTTAATTCAAAATCCATTTGGGGAACAAGTGAGGTGTAACACCATTATCAGAAGTGTCTCACGATTTTCCAGCAACACAAACGAAGCTAGTCCCAAAAATTAATCGATACATTGGATGAAAAACATCAAGAACAAGCTCGTGCATTAGCCAAACAAATTGATGAAAAATTTACAAGCGATTATTAGTTACGGAGCAGTAGCTCAAAAACAATTAGGGAATTTTTCTCATCAAATGCTTTCTCATGTACAAGCAAAAGATACTGGAGAAATTGGAGATATTTTTAAAACGACTTAATGGAGCGTTTAAAATGAAACAGACCCAAATGATTTAGTAGCTGAAAACCAAGGATTCTTCCAAAAATTCTTTTGGAAAAATTAAGAAGAGCATTTATGAAATGCAAGCCAAAATATCAAGAAGTAGGCTCACAAGTCGATAAAATTGCGATTCGTTTAGACCATGAAAAATGGTTTATTAAATGATAATTTATCATTAGAACAATTATATCAACGAAATAAAGATTTCTTTGATGCTTTAAATATTTATATTGCAGCCGGAGAAATAAAATTAGTGGAATTACAAGAAACATTAATTCCTGAAGCTTTTAGAAAAAGCCCGTGTAACAGGAGACCAAATGGATGTACAAGTTGTAAATGACTTAGAACAATTCTAGACCGTCTAGAAAAAGAAATCATGATTTGAAATTAACGAGACAAATGACGATTCAACAAGCACCACAAATTCGTTTAATTCAAAAATACAAAACCAAGCATTAGCTGAAAAATTCAATCATCAATTACAACAACGATTCCATTATGGAAAAATCAAATTGCGATTGCGATGACATTATTACGTCAAAAAGATGCTGTAACAGCACAAAGACAAGTGTCAGAAACTACGAATCAATTAATTCAATTTCAGAAATGTTGAAAAATTTCTACGATTGAAACAGCTCGTGAAAATGAACGAGGCATTATTGATTTAGAAACATTACAAAAACTCAAAAAGATTTAATTGAAACATTAGAAGAAACATTGAAGATTCAACAAGAAGGTAGAGCAAGAAGAAGAAAAAGCGGAAGTTGAATTAACGAATATGGAAGAAGATTTAAGACAAAAAATTTATTAGTGTTAAGTCATAAAGAAAACAAATTCATCAAGATTAATAGGAAAACGTGTAGAAATTTTCTTATTTTCATAGAATTTATGATTCAGTAGTAAAGATGTAATCTGCTTTGTAATAAAATAAACTTGCGATTTTTTAAGAACATTCTTTACAATGGTAGTAAATATATTTTTAATGAGGTGAGAAAATGCACGTTTGGATCGTAGTAGTAGCATTATTAGCTTTAGCAGTATTTTTCTTATTCATTTCATTGTTCTTAAAAAGACAATCAATATGAAGATGAATTAGATGAATTAAGTGAAGGCTTGTTGGAATTAAATCGAGAAGTGTATTCTTTAAAGAAAAAAATTCAAGAGTTGAAGGAACACCAATTTATCGTAGCTCCTAGTTGAACAAGCCCACAACCTGAACCGGAATTTACATTTATTCCTCAACAAGTTGTTGAGCCAGAACCAACTTTTACTCCAAAATTTGAAGTAGAAGAAGAAGCAAAACCAGTATTTGAGCCACAGCCAACTTATACTGAACCAACTATTTCACAACCAGAACAACAAGAAGAAGAGTTACATAGTATTACTCGTAAACACATTTTGACTCTATTTAGTCATGGTGGTTCATATGAAGAAATTGCTGAACAATTAAATTTTACCAGTTTCAACTATTCAATTAGTGATTGATAGCTATTTTTGAATCAGATTCACATTAAGGAGGGTATTATGAGTAAAACAAAATTTCGCTCTTAGGTGTTGCGTTTCTTTTATCAGCTATTATTTTTAGCTTTTAACAACTGTAGCTTGGCCATTTGTTCCAGATTCTTTAAAAGTAAATTAGATAGTGTTCATTTACCATTAGTAACGGATACTGTTAAAAAACGACTGAAGAAACGACTGTAGCAACAACAGTGGCTGCTAAAAACAACTGAGTCAACAACCAAAGAAGCTGCAAAGTTGTGAGATAAGCCTGTTTCTATTACAGTTGAAAGTGGTGAAGTTTCAAGTGATGTTGCTCGTAAATTAAAAAGAAGCTGGAGTGATCACTGATTCGAAAGCTTTTTGTAGATTATTTATTAGAAAATAATATTGCAGAAAATATTTTAGCAGGAACATTTGAAATTCAACCAAATAGTAGTTTTGAAGAAATTGCTCGTACATTAGGGAGCTTTACGCTAATTGATAAAAATAAGAGGTAGACACGGAGAAATCGTGTCTACCTCTTTCTCTTGTTTTAAGATGAAGATTTTTCATCCATATGAAATAACTAAATAAGACAAAAATTAAAAATCGTTAAGCTAATAAGTGTTTCAATCTTAACAAATACATTCAATAGAGAATGTTGGAGAATTCCTTTGAGCCATTTTTAGAGAAGTTGCTGTAACAATGGTTGGGGAACGTTAAAGCAGAAAAAGCAGGTTGGAATCTCATGTTTTAAAATTTGTGGTAAGCGACTTAAGACAAAAAGAAAAATATTTGAGATGAGATGATCATCATGATGATAGAGTATGTTAATAATTGATGTCCACCTACACGTACTAATGAAGCTAGTAGTAAGGAAAAATGGAGCACAATAGATTCCTTCTTGTCCTAATAATCTCAACTGGAAGTGGCTTTTTCTTCAAATCTAAATAAATACGTGGATATAAATAAAACGTTAAGATAAAGCCAAAAATAATTGTTGCATAGGCAATTTCAATGATTCCTACAACAGGATAAGTGAGCGCTGCTACTGCGATACCGACATATAATACTGTCCAAGACGGAGTAGCGTAAAATTTTTTCTTTAGATTTCAATAATGAATCGTAAAAATAAGTAATTAGTCCAATATCTAATAGGAACGAGAACCACCAAAAATTTAGTGCTAAGAGAGGTACACTTGGAACGGTACGTAGTAAATAAGTAGCTAATATCATTCCTGCCATAGGGAAAGTAGCCATTCCAGATAAAAAACAGGTGGTTTTAACTCGATTGCAGTGTTCTGCCAATCTACTAAATGAGAGATTAAGAAGATAATCCATAATCCTAATCCGAGTACACTAAACAGATGGGATAATCTCAGGCAAGGTGTCTGAGATAAGATTTCCAGCGCCAGCTAACCCAAGAAGGCAAACTCAGAAAAAGGCTAAAGGTAACTTTTTCATAACATCCTCAATAAACTTTTTATGAAAAGTATATCACAAAAATAGAATGCAGGAACATTTAAATTTGTAACTTTCTTAAAAAGAGAGTGATTAAAAATCCATTTTATTTCGTTGAAAATTGTTTTTAAAATCTGATAGATTTATTATAAGCCAATTCTAAATTATGCTATAATGGAGCAGTGAATATTAAAAGATGGATGTGAATACATGATTAACAAAAGAAAAATCGTCCTATAAAGAAAAATCACATATCATTCCATTTCGATTAAATTTATTATTTTTATTGTGTCTTTTTATGGCATTAATCGGACGATTAGCGTATGTTCAATTAGTCAAAGGGGATGATTTCATCGCCTTAGTGAAACGTACAGAAACTTCACTGCAGCAGTTCCAAGGGTTCTATTTATGATAGTAAAGGAAAAGTTTTAGTAGGAAATAAACCAAAATTAGCAGTGAACTATACGTTTGCGTCAGATGCTACAACAGACAAGTATGTTGGAAACCGCTAAAAATTAACGGAGTTTATTACAGTAGATACTAGTAAATTAAGAGAGAGAGTTTAAAAGATTATTGGTTTTGCAACTCATCCGGAGGAAGCTAGTAAGCTATATAACAGCAGAAGGAAAAAGAAAGCATCCAAAGAAGCTTATCGAATAGTAAGACTTATGAGATGCAGTTAGATCATATTACAGAAGAACAAATCAATTATTCTGATAGTGAAAAACAAGCAATTGCTATTTTTACGAAGATGAATAGTGCCTATGCCTTATCAACCGTTACGATTTAAAAATGATTCTGTAACAGAACAAGAAGTTGCTCGTATTAGTGAACGTCTTGGAGGTTAAAAGGGATTGACATTGATTCAGATTGGGATCGTGAATACCCAATGGGAGATATGTTGAAGACAATTCTAGGTTCTGTATCTTCTGAAACAACAGGTTTACCTTCTGATAGAGTGCGTTCTTTATTAACTCTAGGGTATTCATTAAATGATCGTGTAGGTACAGGTTATTTAGAAGAACAATATGAATCAGTTTTTAAGTGGAACAAAAACAGTGGTTCAAAAGCCAAACGAATAATCGTGGAGAAGTGGTTAACCACGAAGAACGTTATGGTGGAAAACTGGTTTCAATTTAGTGATGACAATTGATACGGATTTTCAAAAGAAATTGGAAGATATTGATACTAAAAGCTGTAGAAGGATTATCAGATGCCACTGCAGACCGAGTGTATGTTGTTGCAATGAATCCAAAAAATCCGGAGATGTTTTAGGGAATTACTGGTAAAAAGAAAAATATAATGAAAATTATCAGTAACTGGAATTGAAGATGATGCCTTAGGAGCTATTAATGGTGCCTTTTGGGATGGGGTCAGCTGTAAAAAGCGGCAACAGTTATTCTGGATATATGGATGGAGTTATTACAAGAGAAGATAATACGATTGTCGATGAACCAATTGAGTTTGAAGCTTCTAAACCGAAAAGTTCTGTATTCAACCGTAATGGTAGTATTCCTGTAACTAGATTTAGATGCGATTGAGCGTTCTTCTAACGTTTATATGATTAAGTTAGCCATGAGAATGGGTGGACAATATGAGTATAAAAAGGTGGAAAATTAAATATTAATCTTAACGTATTTTGATAAATTACGTGAGTATTAATGCCCAATTTGGTTTAGGGGTTCGTGCAGGAATTGACTTACCTAATGAAGGAAAAGGATATAATGGTGGTACAGGTGCTGCCTTCTCTGCACTGGACTTTGCGTTCGGTCAGTAATGACTTATATACGCGCATTACAATTAGCTCAATATATGGCTACTATTGCCAATGGAGGAACACGTGTGCACCTCGTTTAGTAAAGAAATTCATTCAACAGGTAAAGATGGAGGAATTGGTGATTTAGAGACAGTTGTTCCAACAAAAATTATGAATTCTCCAAGTAGAAGCAGGATTAATTGATCATATTAAAGAGGGATTATATCGTGTAACGCATGGAGCAAACGGAACTTCAGCTTATACATTTAGAAATTATACGCCTTCTGTTTCTGGTAAAACAGGTACAGTAGAAGCGTTCTACGATGGACCATTACCACAATTTAAACAAAAGGAAGTAGAGAACTCTACATTTGCTCTTATGCTCCTTCTGATAATCCTGAAATTGTTGTATCAGTAGTTGCACCATATTTTTCAAATGGAATTCCTGGAGACTTTGCAGCTGGAATTACAAAAACAAGTGTGTGATGCGTACTTCCATCAAGAAAGTTCAACGACATCTACAAATTCTACAACAGCTAGTGGACAAACGAATGCACAAGCAGGAAATCGCTCAGCACAGACAAGCGAATGCACAAGCAGGAAATCGTCCAGTACAACAAGCAACACAACAACAAACTACGAACAATCAAGTTCCTGTCGCTCCAGTAAGAAGACAAGGACAATAATTTATGAAAAAGGTCTTTTGAATATTCAAAAGGCTTTTTATGGTTCAAATACTACTATAATAACTCTTTCTTTTTGAAAAGAAACGCCTGAAAAACAACCAAGAATAAATTGACAACAAGAGAAGAAAAAGCAGGTAAAATAATTATGATTGAAACAATAAAAGAAGGTGAGTAAATGCCGACTTATCAAGTAGGATATGATGAAAATACATGGAATTCTAATGAAGCTATTAGAGCAGTAAAACCAGGTGATGATTAGAAATTCAAAAATTATTTTTAAATTTTTCAACAGATACTGCCTATGAAATCAATAAGAATCTTACTTTTTAGGATTACTAGATGAAGAAGATGGAGAATCTTTCTTTACGAATAAATTTCAAGGAACCATTTCTCTAGATTGCGGATGCTTCTGTAGTTTTTGAAAATATTTGGTTTTACCAATCTAAAGATACAACATTGATGATTATTCACGAAAATTGCTCTGTAACATTTAAAAATTGTGTTTTTGAATGTACGGAAGAAGATAATGAGAGATTATTTAATTTATGCTAAAAGATGATCTTTTTGACTTTTGAGCAATGTAAAACAAGTTTTGTGAGTGATAGTGGTAATCAGAGTATTTATTTACAAAATAGTTCTTTCACTGCAGAAAGGATTCGTTCTTTTTCAATTTAGAATTATTACGTGAAGGTGCATGAATTAAAAACTTTCAAATACCGTTTGTGAGAATTATTTCGGCAATGCAGTGTATTTACAAAAACACAGACTGAAAGCTGAAAAATTGCCAGTTTTATGGAGAATATACTGAAATCTGTATCCAATGATTTGGGATAGAAGATTCTTATTTTAGATTAGAAACTGGAATCATTGGGAAAATGAAACGAGGACAAGGGTTTATATGCTGGAGATAAAAGTGAAGTGTCACTAACAAATGTAACAGCTCATGCCTTGGACGTTCGAAAAAGTATTTGTCTTTTAGAAGATTGTAAAATTATGGATTTAGTTTTCTTAGGACCATTTACTTACTGTTATGCTCAAACGGTTTTATCTTTCCTTTGTGAGAGTGAATCGACTATACCATTGAGATTATATAATGGATCAACTTTGATTTTTGCAGATCAAGTGTTATTTGAAAAAGCTCTTGATGTTAATATTGAAGCAACTGCGTCTTCATTAGTTCATGTTTGTGAATTAATGTATGCTAAAGAGTAGTTCAAGTGAGTTAACTATTCAAACGGATGAATTTTTCAAAAATGTCCGCTGATGTTCGTCATACGACAGCTGTTGGGGTAGAGGAAAATGAGAATGCACCTAAAGAATTAGACAGTTATGAAGAATTACAAAAGCCTAGTTGGATTAGAAGCGGTTAAAAAGAAATCGATACATTAATTGGAATGGTTGATTATAATAAACAACGTGTTTCAAGAGGAGAACCACCTCAACAATTAGTATTACACTCATGTTTATGGAAATCCAGGTACGGGTAAAAACAACCGTTGCACGTTTAATGGGTAAAAATCTTATTTGAACGAGGAGCTTTATTTGGAGATACTTTCAAATTTGCTGGAAGTTTCTGAATCTGATTTACTATCTGGGTATGTGAACCAAAACAACGACTCAAACATTAGCAAAAATTAGAAGAAGCACGTGGTGGAGTACTATTCATTGATGAAGCTTATTCCTTTAGATAAGAAGAGTACAAATGATACTGGAAAAGAAGCTATTACAACAATTCTTACATATGGAAGACCACAAAAAAATGAAATTATGATTATTTTTGCGGGATATACAAAAAGAAATGGAGCAGTTTTTACAAATTAATCCAGGATTGACTTCACGTGTTCCGAAATCGATTAAATTTTGAAGACTATAGTCCAGAACAAATTGTTCAAAATGGGAATTAAAGGTCTACAAAAGAATCGTTATGAAATCGCAGATGTGGAGTACTATACACGTAAAGTGACGTTGAGAATATAATCGTTCATTAGATCGTAGTAATGCTCGTTGGATTCGTAATTTTAATGAAAAAGATTATTAAACAATTGATTGCTCGTGTTATTGCTAGAGAAAAGTGAAGATATTTCACTCATTACAAAATGCAGATATATGATGCTGTTCTAGAGATTGGTAAGTATCAAGATAATGGCACGAAGAAAGATGCATGGCAAGAATTACACCAATTAGTTGGTCTTCATAAAGTAAAAGAACAAGTTGAAGACTTTATTGCTCAAGCTGGAAATGAACCGTAAACGTGAACAAGAAGGATTTACAACTTCTGCGACGACTTTACATTCATTATTCTTAGGGAAATCCAGGTACTGGTAAAACAACAGTTGCCAGAATTGTTGCGGAATTATTGTATCAAAAAGGATTAATTGCTACGAATAAATTAATCGAAGTATCTCGTGGTGATTTAATTGGCGGTTATCAAGGGACAAACAGCTATTAAAACAAGAGAACAGTTACAAGCGGCTCTTGGTGGAGTTCTATTTATTGATGAAGCATATTCTATTAAAACACGGTTCTGGGGATAATTTTTGGACAAGAAGCGATTGATGAAATCTTGAAATTTATGGAAGATCATCGTCGTGATATGGTTGTTATTTTTGCAGGGTATCATAAAGAAATGGCAGAGTTTTTAGAATCTAACTCAGGATTGAAGAGTCGTGTTCCAACGACATTTGATTTTGAAGACTATAGTCCAGATGAAATTGCACAAATTGGTGAATTTATTTTACAAGGTCAAGGATATCAATATGATGCAGAAAGTTATCGAGCGGCTGTGAAGGAAGCTTATGCTGCCACTGATGACCATAGTAATGGACGTTGGATTCGTAACTTTAACCAAAATTATTGGCGCATATGTCTCGCCGTGTGACAAAAAGATGAGTCGAGTGATTTTAATACGATTACAAGTGAAGATTTAGAAAAAAATGAGGGAGGCATAAGATGACAGATTATGTAGCACCACCAAAAAGAAAAAGATTCTGATAATGATAATAAGGATTATGTAGTACCTCCGAAAAAGATGACTACGTAGCTCCGCCTAAAAGGATGATTATGTGGCTCCACCAAAAAGAGATGACTATGTAGCTCCACCTAAGAAGGGACAATCTAGTTCTTCTGATGACTGGAAAAAGAATCCGACATTTTCAAACAAAACCATCTTCTGAATATCCTAAAAGGATTCAGAATTTGATTCTCAAAGTCATTCCTTTTTCAGGACATGATGGATATTTTGATACACCGAAAGCAAGATTTTCAGTTTTTATTTAACGGGATATTTAGTGATTTCATTGTTATATTACTTTTCTTCGTTTCAAGAAATGACATTTTTGGAAAAATCTTCTGGTTTGCGTATATTCTTCTTTCTAATTATACGTATAGTTGGTATGCTGATTATCGTCGTTTCAAAGGTGGGATTTTTAGGATGGTTCTTTTACACCATATGGTGGAATTCGTGCTGGATATGCTGCTTCTTCGATGATGGATTATAGTACTGGGAAAAGTCAAACGTGGACTTTTTCGGTGGTTATAAAAAATGAAAATGAAGAAAAGATATTTGGTCACATATGTTCTCATTTATGATTCTTACAATTATTATAGAAGCTATTAAAATATATGATTGCAACTCCGATTGCATTTATCTCGTTATTCTTCCATAAAGAGTACAGTTCGTAAATATGTAAGAGCGAGTGAAGAGGCTGTTAGGGATTAGAAAAGTCATTTCTAATGTGCGTGTAATTATAAACAGAATAATAATAACTTTTGAGTACCGACTTCAAATGAAGGTTGGTATTTTTATATATGAGATTTTGTAGTAGTATAAAACTGATTTCAAATAATAATAGCCATAAATATATGAAATATTCTAATGTTATAGAATAAAAGACTATTATCTCGATTTTTACATTTGTTTTTGAGCAAAATGTTTGAATTTAATGAACTGATTAGTGTAATATTATTACTTAGTATTAAAAATAGGGAAATGTGTGAATAAGGTGTTAGGGAAAAAATAATTTACATGAATCAAAAAGGTCAGTAGAAAAGTTTGAAAAATATTCTATAAAAAATTAAAAAGTCGGAGCTGCTAGTGTACTAGTTGGAGCGGGCTTCTTTTTAGGCTTCCATGTTGAAGCTAGTGAAAGTGAATGAACCAGCAACAAATGAAAGTTGTTGGTTTGTCAGCAAAAGAAAATAAAGAAAAAGTTGTTACAGTTGAAGAAAAATCAATTGAAAACAACTCTATTTAACTAGAAAATAAACTAGGGGAAGAAAAGAATTCAAATCTTACAGTAGAAAAAAAGCAAGCTCAACAGAGATAGTTGAAAAAAACAGAACAACCATCTGTAGAGAGAAAAGCTACGGTTGAAACAAGTCAATTAGTAGATAAAAATGATAGCTTTACAAGAACAAGTAGACTCGTATTCGTTCAAATGAAAAACAAAAATCTTTTATTGAGAAAAGCTGAAAAAAATTATTAGAAGAAGGAAAAGCTTTTACAAACTTTATCTAATGCAACACAAGAAGCAGTAGATGCTAAAAGCAAAAGAAATTAGTGCATTTAACGTCTATCTTAAAAATCAATTAAAGCTGAAGAAACACTTAAAAGAAAATAAAAATCAAGATAGCCGTAATGGTAAAAAGATGGAAGAAGGAACTGGTTTCCGTACTGGAGTAACAGACCAAGCGTTTGACAGGGTCAATTCACTTTTGATACATCAAAATGGACCAATAGAAAAACAAATTCCTAGTTGCAAAATAATGGTGACGGTGAACGTGTCATTAATATGGCGATTACTTATTCAGCATCTTCAAATGATACAGTTACAGATGGGTAAAGTGCGTGTAACTATTCCAAAGGCATTTTCTTCATTCTACCAAAAACCGAGTATTTACAAAATTCATCATTTTGTTAAAAAGTGCAGATGACTGTTCTCAACTACAATGAATTATGTTTTATGACTTAAACTTTAAATCCAATGTCTGGATGGATCTGTGGCAGAAAGTTTGTTAAAACTTTATGTGGTACATCTAGAACGAAATGCACCATCAAAAAGATGATTCACTACCAGTGAAGACAGAGTTTTTATCAGTGGTGGAAATGTCTTATCTGCAAAAACAGCCACAGCCACTTTTTGATTACTTATCAGAAATTATTTATCGAGAAAAAGATACAAGAACAAAAATTGGTGAAAAAATTATTTTACCTCAGGAACAACGTGAATATAAAAATTGGTTCAGTTGTTGATGGTAAAGTTAGTTCCATGTAAGCAATCCATTTAGAATCCCATTAATTATGACAAACGATCGATTCTTTAATAATGGAGAAGCTGATGAACATAATCAAAAATGGTAATGGTCGATTAATAGTTATGATTATACGATTAGTGAGCATTCCAGAATTTTTAGAATTAGATCCTACTTCTTCAAAAAATTCAAAATGGACATTAGAGAATGGAGTCGTTTACCTTACATCCTGATCAAAAAGCTGGGATTGATCAAATGTTATACTATGCTGGACCTGTATTAAGATTAAAAGAGGGTGCCTTAAGCACACCAGAGGAGATTGCAAAGGTTATTGAATCTAATGGAACAAAAGGCTATAGTGCTAAAATTGTTTATAAAGCTGTAGGGGCATAGACCAGACGGTTCGTCATTTACACAAACACTAGAAAATCCAGATGGTTTTTAGAATCTATGCAGGTGATGGTGCGCCTTCAATTGGAATGATGGAAAGATCGTATTAACGCAGCTACGAATCAAAGACTATTCTCAAATGCTAGTAATGTAGATACTTTTGAGCAGTTTACTAGAGTTCCATTAAATAAATTTAAAACTGATGGAGGAACATTTACCAAGTCAATATTTAAGTTATCTTATTCCGAAAGATCAAGAAGGAAATTACTTTACAAAATTCAAAAATAACACAGATTTTCACAAATGAATCAGAAAATGGAAGTTCTTGGGAGAGGATATCATTCAGGTTATAAAGATGTCAGTAGTCAAATTCAAAGAAAAACTTTCAAATTATATGGTGTGAATGAAAAGATAATCAAGCCGAATTAATTAAAGATTATACAACTATTGATGAATTATTTAATGAGACTACCATAAATTCAGATAAAAATATAATCATTTAATTTTAAAAACTCCTGGATAGTTGATGAAGTACAAGATAAAAGGACAAGCAGGTAAAACAATTCTTGGGCTAACATCAGATTTAGACGTAACGGTAGATACTTGGAAAGAAAAAGCAAAAGATACTAGCATTCAACGTTATGAAAATAAAATTTCTCAAGTATTAGCGGCTAGTAATACAATTGAGAGTGCTATAGCTACAGAACGACCAAATACTGGTAGTAGTACCCCAGCTGTTCGATACTAAGGAACTCAACAACTTTAAGTTTAGGAATGCAACAAATTGGAGACCAAGAGTTAACAAAAGATAACTTAACAAGAGGGAAGAATATACCTATTGCAGTTCAATATACAGCAACAGATTATTTTAAATTAGCAGAATCTGACACAAATGGTATTAAGAGTTTATGATTTAGACAAATTAGATTCAAATATTACTAAAACAAGTGTAATGTTACTAGCTGATCCTAAGGTTCCTATTTAAAAGATTTCAGATTAACTGCTGATAATCGCTTTATTATCAAAAAACACCTTATATTTTTGGTGGGACAAATGGTGAGTGCTGCAAAAAGAATGCCTATAATCAGATTAAAAAGAATCTTATGATACTGTTAAATCCAACTACTATTATTGAAAAATTATAAGGGAACAGGTAAGCGAGCTTATATCTTTTGAATCAAAAAGATTTAGGGTTATCTAGTTATGATTTAAATGAGATGGATGGATTAAAGGTGGAACATATAATCCAGTAGCACTAACTTTTGAAGTAGAAAATAATGGTCAAATCGAAAGGTGGAACTTATGATATTGAATCTTATCTTGTATGGAATAGTGATTCTGCAGATTTTATTTGGTAATGATCGTTCTTTAAATGCAAATTATGTAGAAAGGACATGAACCTGGGGCAACTATAGCAAAAATCAAATATTAATGTAACAATGAATAATGTTATTGAATATTCTATCATCATTTAACGATCTCGAAACCTGGACTCAACTGGAACTAGAGGAATTATCGATGTGAAGAATGGACAAGAAGTTATTCTAACGCCTCAAAGTTGAGAACTTAACTGATACACCCTCAAAAAGATTAAAAGAAGCAGTTGTTTTAATTCCCTAAGAGTGAAGCAGTAACGTATTTAGAAGGACCTATTAGTTGATAATTCAGATGAGTATGATGTAGTTTATACGACATCAACTGCGACTGACAAAACTACAGGAACTTATGTGACTGCTGATCAAATCACAAAATTGGAAAGATGTTACTGCTGTTAAATATGTATTTAAAAATGATTATACTAGTCACAAAAACAGCATGGATTTACACATAACTTTAATCTTCGAGTTGCTGCTGAATAATCCAAACTTTGTGAGAAAGTACATCTCAAATTTTTCTTAAAAGAATAATCAAAAGATGTTTGGTTAGAATCGAATACTGTCGGATTAAGAACAGAAGACGTTCGTGGAGTAAATTAGAAGTCGTACTATAAATAATAGAAAAGATGATATTCTTCCAAAAATTTCGAAAAAAGAATTTGCTGGTCAACCATATACCACGACAAAAGAAGATGTTAGTTTCCTCGAAAGTACTTGGTCAGGGTTACCGCATTTATTTTAAAGAAATTCAAGCTGATTCAGTTCCAGAAACAGGAACTTATGAAAGACAAGTAACGAAAAAGTTACTTATGTTTATGATGAGGCTAAACATTTAAAGAAGAAAGCTAAAACGATTACTCAGTACAATAAATTATCTTGAAAAAGAATAATGAGAGGTAATGTCAGTTGCTAATCCTGTTGTACAAAAAGTATTACAGTTAAGAGAAAAAGTGTATACAGGTGAAACAGGTCGAGTAGTAGAAGGTCCATGGGGAAATATGCAGAAATCAGATGCTGTATCTCAAACTTCAGAATTGGCCAAGAACCAAAGTCACCTAAAGTGAATAACTTTGAAGCGCCAGATAGAGAAGTTATTGATAGAAAGTCTTAGTTTCTCAGGAATTAGTAAATAATGGGAATGTAGTTGAAAATGTTTACTATGAAAGAATCATGCCTACAGGTGGAGATGTAGTAGCAAAAATACGTTATCGAAGGGTACAACAACTGAATTAAAACCAGCAACAGATGTTGCTAAAGGGATTAAAAAGTTGGAAAAAGTTATACTTCAACAGCACCAGTAGCAGGTGAAGAATTAACAGATACTGATGGAAAAGTGTATGTATATAAAGGACATAAAAAGCTACATCAGCTGGAGAACAAGGTACAGTTACAGCGGATAAACAAGAAGTCGTGATGAGTACGCACCAAAAACAGGTGGAAACGTCGAAGTTAAATATGTCATTGCAGGAACAGAAACAAATCTAAAAGATCCAGTAACATTAGTAACAAATGGGACAAGTAGGAAGTAACTATACTGCGACAGAAAGATGCAACTATAACAAAAAGAAGATGGAAGAGTTTATAAACTTGTTGAAGCAAATAATGGATTAAAAACAGGTTCAGCTGGAGAAACAGGTAAAGTAACTACAGAAAAACCAAACAGTTACTTATGAGTATGTTTACAAAAATGGAGACGTAACAGTTAAGTACGAAGACGAAAAGCAGGAAAATGCGATCTCAGCACCAAAATGAATTGAAAAAGGTGTAGAAACAGGAACAGTGTACAATACAACTTCAGCAGATGTTAAGAAACCAAGAATTCAAACAGAAGATGGAAAAGTATATAAACTGAAAGAGAAAAAGCAGACTCAGCTCCAGAAGATGGAAAAGTAAGTGATACACCAGCGGTCATCACATACGTATACACATTAGAAAATGGAGACGTAACAGTTAAGTACGAAGACGAAGCAGGAAATGCAATCTCAACACCAAATGAATTGAAAAAAGGTGTAGAAACAGGAACAGTGTACAATACAACTTCAGCAGATGTTAAGAAAACCAAGAATTCAAACAGAAGATGGAAAAGTATACAAACTGAAAGAGAAAAAAGCAGACTCAGCTCCAGAAGATGGAAAAAGTAAGTGATAAACCAGCGGTCATCACATACGTATACACATTAGAAAAATGGAGACGTAACAGTTAAGTACGAAGATGAAGCAGGAAAATGCAATCTCAACACCAAATGAATTGAAAAAAGGTGTAGAAACAGGAACAGTGTACAATACAACTTCAGCAGATGTTAAGAAACCAAGAATTCAAACAGAAGATGGAAAAGTATACAAACTGAAAAGAAAAAGCAGACTCAGCTCCAGAAGAAGGAAAAGTAAGTGATACACCAGCGGTAATCACATACGTATACACATTAGAAAATGGAGACGTAATCAGTTAAGTACGAAGACGAAGCAGGAAATGCAATCTCAACACCAAATGAATTGAAAAAGGTGTAGAAACAGGAACAGTGTACAATACAACTTCAGCAGATGTTAAGAAACCAAGAATTCAAACAGAAGATGGAAAAGTATACAAACTGAAAGAAAAAGCAGACTCAGCTCCAGAAGAAGGAAAAAGTAAGTGATACACCAGCGGTAATCACATACGTATACACGATTAGAAAAATGGAGACGTAACAGTTAAGTACGAAGACGAAGCAGGAAATGCAATCTCAACACCAAATGAATTGAAAAAAAGGTGTAGAAACAGGAACAGTGTACAATACAACTTCAGCAGATGTTAAGAAACCAAGAATTCAAACAGAAGATGGAAAAAGTATACAAACTGAAAGAGAAAAAAGCAGACTCAGCTCCAGAAGAAGGAAAAAGTAAGTGACACACCAGCGGTCATCACATACGTATATACATTAGAAAATGGAGACGTAACAGTTAAGTACGAAGATGAAGCAGGAAATGCAATCTCAACACCAAAATAGAATTGAAAAAGGTGTAGAAACAGGAACAGTGTACAATACAACTTCAGCAGATGTTAAGAAACCAAGAATTCAAACAGAAGATGGAAAAGTATACAAACTGAAAGAGAAAAAGCAGACTCAGCTCCAGAAGAAGGAAAAGTAAGTGATACACCAGCGGTAATCACATACGTATACACATTAGAAAAATGGAGACGTAACAGTTAAGTACGAAGACGAAGCAGGAAATGCAATCTCAACACCAAATGAATTGAAAAAAAGGTGTAGAATCAGGAACAGTGTACAATACAACTTCAGCAGATGTTAGAAACCAAGAATTCAAACAGAAGATGGAAAAAGTATACAAACTGAAAAGAGAAAAAAGCAGACTCAGCTCCAGAAGATGGAAAAAGTAAGTGATACACCAGCGGTAATCACATACGTATACACATTAGAAAATGGAGACGTAACAGTTAAGTACGAAAATGAAGCTGGTGAATCAATCAAAACCTGATAACCACTTGAAAATCTCAAGTTCCAACAGGTGACGACTATAGTACTTCAACTGTAAAAGACTTAACGATTACGAAAGATGGAAAAACTTTTACAAACTTGTAGAGAAAAATGGTGGATTAAAAGAAGGTTCGTCAAAAGAGAATGGTAAAAGTAAGTGATACACCAACTGTTGTAACCTATGTTTACTCTGAAGTTAAAGGTGAAATTATCCAAAAATTTGTTGATGAATCTGGAAAAGAAATCAAAGATCCAACAAATACTGGTAAGAAACCACTAAACGAAAAAGTAAACTTAGAACATCCAAATCGTATTACAGATAAAGATGGTAAAGTTTATGAATTTGAAAAAGTAGATAAAGTTCCAACGAACTTCACTGAACAACCTCAAACAGCTACTTACACTTATAGAGCGGTTAAAGGTCATGAGTAACCGTATCTTATGAAACAACTACTGGAGCAACTCTAAAAGAAACTCAAACAGTACAACCAAAAAGATACACAAGTAGGAACTGATTACGATACAACAACCTCAAACTTTAAACCAGAACGTATCGAAAAAGATGGTAAAGTATACATTCTTACTGCAACAACTAAACCAGGTTCAGCTGAGGAAAAAGGTAAAAGTAAGTGAACAACCACAAAATGTTACTTACATTTACGAAGAAGTAAATACTCCAGAAACAAAACAAAAATATGGGAATGTCATTGTTACATATGTGGATAAATCAGGGAACCCATTATCAGGAATAACTCCAAGTGGTACTAAGGTTGATAAATCAGTAATCGATACTCCAGCGTCGCTAGTGAAAACACCATATGACACAACAGACAATAAAACCAGAAACTATTAAAACAGTTGAAGGTAAGGTCTATAAATTTGTAAAAAGTAACTAAACATTCAGATGCTGAAAATTCAGATGTAAAAGGTAGAACCTCAGTCATTACTTATGTATATGAATTACAAAAATACTACAGAAGAATTACCAGAAGCGCATATTGGATTTGTAGTGGTTAACTATGTAGATGAGAATGGATTACCAATTTCAGGTACATCTGAAGGTAAAGAAATTCTTACAACAGTGATGGATGTTAATGGTAATTTAGTTGGAACTAAGTATGATACAACTGATCATAAACCAACAACAATCATTACTGAAAATGGTGATGTATATGAATTCGTTAAGAAATCTGAAACATCTGATCCTGAATCAGGTGAATTAAAAGAAGGTGTTTCAACTGTAGAGTATGTTTACCGTAAGGTTGTTACAACTTATGTAGATGAAAACAGGAAAAGAAATCAATCCTTCAGACAAAGGAACGAAAAGATAAGAAAGATATTCCAGAGTACATCTTCAAAGAAACTAAGAAAGACGAAAAAGGAAATACAACGCATGTATACCGTCAAGTCGTAACAAGTTATGTAGATGAAGAAGGAAAAGAAATCAACCCTTCAGAAAAAGGAACGAAAGATAAGAAAGAAATTTCAGATACATCGTTCAAAGAAACGAAGAAAGATAAAGATGGAAATACAGTCCATGTATATCTAAAAACAATCTTCGACATCAGAAAAACCAAAACCAACTCCTGAAACGCCAAATACAGATGAATCTAAATCAACAATTTGGAAATCAGTTGATGGGGAAACTCTAAAACCTAGAGAAAAAAAGGTACGAAGGATAAATCTTCAATTCCAGGATATGAATTTGTACGTACTGAAAAAGATAAAGAAGGGAAATACTGTTCATATCTATCGTAAAATTTCTTCAACAACTCCTGAAGTGAAAGAAAAAAAGTAACATCATATGTAGATGAAAAAGGTAAAAAGAAACTACGTTCGCATAAGAAAGGAAATCATCCAAAAGAAATGATTCCAGGATATGAATTTGTACGTACTGAAACAGAGTCAAACGGTAATGTACATCATATTTATCGTCAAGTAGCTCATTCTGAATCTACCAGTTGATACACCAACAACTGTTGAAGAACGTAAGAATGAATTACCAAATACTGGAACAGGAAATGAGTTTACAATCTTTGGAGCAGCAGCAGCTTCCATTCTTGCAGGATTAGGGAATTGCAATTCCAGGTAAGAAAAAAAGAAGATTAAAACGAATAGATGAATCATTTTCATCGTTAAAGAAGTTTAAATAAAAAGGAAGGAAATAGTTTTAGGCGATCTCCTTCCTTTATATCATTTATTTAAAGTAATGAAAAGTCAAACTTAAGTACTTGCATTTTTAATAAAAATAGCGTATTATTTTTGATATTCGTAGAAGAGAACGTTCTATTTTTGATACAAGTAGCGAGCTAATGATTGGTGAGAGTTTAGCATGTCCCTCAAAGATAGAGAATCATCTCTGAGATATATTTCGAAATAATAGTAAGAAATATCGCCTAAATAGCGTTAACAATTTACCAAGTTGAAAAGTAGTGAATAATTTTTCAAGAATTTGGGTGGTACCATGAAACTTTCGCCCCTGCTTTTGCAGGGATTTTTTATTTTATAGACAAAGGAGGAAATGCAATGAAAATGAAAGATACATTGCAAATTGGAAAAACAGAATTTCCAATGCGTGGGAATTTACCTACAAAAAGAATTAGATTATCAACAAGAATGGGAAGAAGCAAACCTTTATGCGCAACGTCAGTTAAAAAAATGAAGGCAAAACCTTCTTTCGTATTACATGATGGCCCTCCATATGCCAATGGGGATGTTCACATGGGACATGCGTTAAATAAAAATCTCAAAAGACTTTATCGTTCGTAGTAAATCAATGAGCGGATTCCGTGCACCATTTGTTCCCAGGTTGGGATACTCATGGTTTACCTATTGAACAAGCTTTAGCAAATGCTGAAGGTGTTGATCGTAAAAAAATGTCAGTAGCAGATTTCCGTAAATTATGTGCAGAATATGCTTAGCGTCAAATCGACAATCAAAGAACAGTGTTCAAAACGTTTAGGTGTAACTGGGTACATGGGATAATCCATATGTAACATTAAAACCTGAATTCGAAAGCAGAACAAATTCGTGTATTTGGTAAAATGGCTGAAAATGGCTATATTTATAAAGGATTAAAACCAATTTACTGGTCTCCATCAAGTGAATCTTCATTAGCTGAAGCAGAAATTGAATATAAAGATGTAGAAAGTGCTTCTATTTATGTAGCATTCTAAAAGTAAAAAGATGGAAAAAGGCTTATTGGGTGAAGATACTTCATTTGTTATTTGGACAACAACTCCATGGACACTTCCTGCAAACTTAGGAATTTTCGTACATCCAGACTATGTCTATGCACAAGTGAAAAACTTCTGCTGGTACATTCGTTGTTGCGAAAGATTTAGTAGAATCATTAATAGCTACATTATCTTGGGAAAATGTAGAAATTTTTACAAGAATTCCCTAGGTAGTGCATTAGAATATATGACTGCTTGGCATCCATTCTATGAACGTGAATCATTAGTAATGAATGGGGATTATGTAACATTAGATGCGGGTACTGGTTTAGTACATACAGCTCCTGGACACGGGGAAGACGACTTCTATTATTCCTGCAAATATAATTTTAGCAGTATTATCTCCAGTAGATAGCCAAGGTTGTTATACAGATGAAGCACCTGGATTTGAAGGTATGTTTCTATGCCGATGCGAATAAAGTGATTACAGATTTATTAACTGAAAAAGGTGCATTATTAAACTTAAGTTATTTTGTACACAGCTATCCACATGACTGGCGTACGAAAAACCAGTTATTTTCCGTGCGACACCTCAATGGTTTGCTTCAATTGATGCATTCCGTCAAGAAATCTTAGATGTGATTGAAAACGACGTTAAATGGTATCACCCATCTGGTCAAGTTCGTATTTATAACATGGTTCGTGACCGTGGCGACTGGGTTATTTCTCGTCAACGTGTATGGGGAGTTCCATTACCTGTATTTTATGCTGAAAATGGTGAACCAATTATTACACCAGAAACAACAGAACATGTTGCTCAAATTTTTGAAAAACATGGTTCAGATGTATGGTTTGAATGGGATGCAAAAAGATTTATTACCAGAAAGGGATTTCTACTCATCCAGATTCTCCAAATGGTATCTTTACAAAAGAGTTAGATATCATGGATGTATGGTTTCGACTCAGGTAGTTCTCATGCTGGAGTTTTAGGAACTCGTGAAGAATTATCATTCCCAGCAGATATGTATTTAGAAGGTAGTGACCAATACCGTGGATGGTTTAACTCAAGTTTAACAACAAGTGTGGCGGTTCATAAAAAGCTCCTTATAAATCAGTTCTTTCTCAAGGATTCGTAATGGATGGAGAAGGAAGAAAATGAGTAAATCACTAGGAAACGTTATTTCTCCAGCTAAAGAAATGAAGACTAAAGGGGCAGATATTATTCGTTTATGGGTAAGTTCTGTTGACTATGAGTCAGACGTTCGTATTAGTGATGAAATCTTAAAACCAAGTATCAGAAGTTTACCGTAAAAATCCGTAATACAATGAGATTTATGTTGGCTAAATACAACTGACTTTTGATCCTAAAGCTCACGCAGTAGCGTTTGAAGATTTTACGTACAGTGGATCAATATATGTTAGTACGATTCAATCAATTAGTAGATAGTATTCGTAAAAGCATATGATCACTATCAATTCTCAACAGCTTTACCAAGGGTTATTAACTTCTGTACAGTTGACTTATCACAATTCTATTTAGACTTTGCTAAAGATGTTGTGTATATTGATCAAGAAAAATGGCTTTTGAACGTCGTGCAATGCAAACAGTATTGTATGAAATCTTAGTAAAAATTAACAAAAATTATTGAGTCCAATTTTAGTGCATACAACAGAAGAAGTATGGAAATACTTAAAAAGAAGAGGAAGCTTATGTTCAATTAGCAGAATTTCCCTGAAGTAACTCATTATGAAGGTGAAGAAGCTATTTTAGCTCGTTGGGCTGAATTCTTTAAAGTTCGTAATACAGCTCTTAAAGCATTAGAAGAAGCTCGTAATGAAAAAAATTAATTGGTAAAAAACTTTGAAGCAAAAAGTGACATTATATCCAACTCAAGAAGTAGCTGATTTATTAGACAGTTTACAAAACGGATGTTGCTCAATTATTCATTGTTAGTCAATTAGAAGTTGCTCCAGTAGGAACTGCAGCTCCTGAAAAATGCGGTTCATGGTGAAGGTGTTTCAGTTGTTGTGGAACATGCAGCAAGGGGAAACTTGTCAACGTTGCCGTGCGGTGAAAGTAGAGTGGGAACATTAGAAGATGCTCCAACATTATGTCATCGTTGTGCGACAATTGTCCGTGAATTTTTATCCAGAAGCGCTTTAACGGCGAAGAGTAAATTTATTTAAAATGACTTCCTGTTATAGTAGCAGGCGGACGGCAGCAGCTCCCTGCGAGTCTCATGCCCAAAAATTTGAGCCCTAGGTCTCAATTTTTCCGGTGATAGAGTCTGTTATGACAGATTCTATCACTAGAGCTACTATGGAAGTCATTTTTGTGTCAGTCATATGACGAAAAGAACGGATAAAAGATGGGATGACTTCCTAGTTATAGTAGCAAGCGGATGGCAGCAGATTCGCTAAAGCGAATCTCATAGCTAGTGCTACTATAGCCTGTCCATCATAAAAACAGCTCTTTCCTAATGAGAGAGAGCTGTTTTTGCTGTTGTAAAAGATATTGTGTCTTTAATTGTTCTAGTGAATGAGCAACGCAACGGTAGCGATAGAGGCGAATCGATGGTTGAGTCGCTTCTTCTTCAATCGTAAAGAGAAAATAATGATCCTGATGATCCAATGCATTTTTCCCATTCAGTTTAAAAATAAGGGACGATTTGATTTTGCCATGGATAATAATACATCATCGATTAAAAAAAGTCAGAGGAATCGTTAGAGAAGAATAGCGATAAAAATCTTCTTCAAAACGACGGTATTCTTCACTAAAATAATTCATTTGTAGTTCATTACGATAATAATCTTGTTGGTTCATCCTGTTCCTCCTCTACTTGTTGAATAGAGACAATATTTTCAATAAAAATTCTTTGATATCCATTACTAAATTTTTAATAAACATTCCTGTAGCAGTGAGGTTTGTCTAATGTGCCTGTATAGTGTACTAATTCCTTTTTCAAGAATAGAAATATGAGCTTTTTAAAGAATATAACTGTAATTGCCCTAATAATAAATATTTTTCTTCTAAACTGAGTTGTGAATGAGTAGGGATAGGGATTGCATCATCTTCTAATGCACTTGTATGTTCCGAAAGGAAAAATCCCATCCACTTTACCATTTTTCGATCTTGATATAAGCGAGCAGAACGAAAGGGTAAAGTAAGAACGATCAATCATTTGTAATCCCTCCAAACCTCCAGCAGAATGTCCTCCAATGAGTTTGCTACGAGCAATATTCCTGGAACTTTCTAATAGGAAGTTCCTTTTGAATGGATAAAAATCCAAATTCATCTCGAATCCCATCAATGGTTTGTTGTAATTTCTCTTCTTTTCCATTAGAATCGGATCATCGAATAATGAAATGATGGAATATCTATCATCTACTAAGTCGCTATAGCGAACTCCAATTTGTCGAACAGCACCGCTATGATATTTTTTCGAAATAATTGTAAGACAGCCTTTGTTAAGACGGCTGTTTGATTGCTTTGGATCAATGGTTTCTTGACAATGAAGGGAAGACTTCATTTCATATTTTGAAAAAGCCAATATAAATAGAAATGAGTTTTGTTTTTTTATGTCGTCTTCTTTAAACGAATGGCGACTTGTTCTGCCATTTCTGATAAGACAATTTCTACATCTTCTTGATGAATATAATCACGGGCAAAATCTGTGAATTACCAATTCCTTTTTGATTGTACTTTATACGGTTGATGGATATTACTTTCGTCAACCCCATTGGCATGAAACCAAAGTTGAACTCCTATAATGCCAAATTCTTTTTGTAAATTATCTGGATTACTCTCAGCTAATTCTTTAATACTATGAATGCCTAGTTTATGTAATCTTTTTCTGTTCTACTGCCAATTCCCCAGAAAATCGGTTAAGGACGGAATAGTCCATACTTTTGTTTCAACATCTTCATAGGACCAATTTGCTCGCATTGTTTTTGTTTTTTAGCTTCATTATCGAGAGCTAGTTTAGCAAGAAGGGGATTTGCATTTACTCATTCCAACAGTTGAAAATAATACCTGTTTTTCTCCATATTTCTTGTTGAATTTTTGGAAGAAAGAACATCTAATTTTTTTCCTTTTTAGTGAATTGATGATGCGAGATAAAATAATTCAAGGAAGAAAGTTAAATCAATAAAGGCTTCATCAATGGAGTAAGGAAGAATATCCGTTGGTGCAGCAAATTTTTGAAAAATCTTTTGAATTTCCATATTTTTCAATGTAGCGATCCATTCTTGGGTGGGACAATTACTGTTTTTGTGCCCAATTTTCTACATAGCGTATAAAATTTTGATTAATGGGTAATCCTTGTCTTTTTGCAGCAGATAGATTGAATTTTCTTGTTTGAATATGAAATGGTAAATCATAAGAGCGACTGACATTTGCTTTTCCAAAAATTTTCTTCAAAAATAGGGGAAGAAGCAAGAATCAGGCCATTAGCATTATCTGCACGACTCATGACACAAAAGGCAAGTTGTTAATGGATTTAATCCACGGTCTACACACTCCACACTAGCATAGAATGATTTCATATCAATAAAGGCAATATCACTATGTGGTTCTCTTTGTATAATCAATAACGGTCATATTGAACCTCTAGGAAGCAGATACCGGCATAAAGTGATTCACGACAAGTCCAACTACTTGTGGATTTTTCTTCATAAGGAATGAATTGATCTGGGTAATTTGGATTTAAAGAAACCATTCTAAAGCCTTGTTCATCTCGGATATAATTTCTTAATATAAACGGCTTCATTCCATGTCTAGGGCATAGACTGCTCCATCATAGTCAAATCCATTGGTTTGAATAAGAGCGACTTCACCATTTTGATAAGTGGGACTCATCGAATCTCCTTGAATCCATGCAGCAATATCATACCCTCGTTGCTCGGTTGAGAGTAGACAATTTCTGTTTCATATTCATCAAAAATTCCTTTTTCCTAATCCGGCAGAAAGTTTTACTTCTGCTAATACGGTAATCGGATAGAGCGTTTTTGACTTTGTTGCTGATGAAGTAATTGCTCTACATAGTGTTCTGCCTTTTTTTGATTGTTCGAATGTAGTTGTAAATAGTTCGTCACAATAGTATATTCCGATTCAAAAATAACTGGCTTCTACATTGAAAATGTCTGCTAATGCGATTAAATGATTTGGAATGGTTTTTCCATTTTCCCAATGATGATAAGCTACTCGACTAATTTCTAGTTGTCTTGGCGATAAAAAGATTGAGAATACCCTTGTTGAGTACGGATTTCTTTTTAGACGATTTGCTGAAAAACATGATACACCTCCGTTGTTAATTTATAACTTAACAATAGTTTATCATATGAAATGTGGGATGGCAATATCCACTTATATTAATAGCGAAATAAAATTGAAAAATGATAAGATACAAGAGAAGAACAAGGGAGGAATTATATGAGAAATAAAGTTCGTTTTTAAAGAAAAATTATTTCTAGGTACAACTTTGTCATTTGAGTTTGATGGAAGTACGATTGGAAAAGAAGCTACTCTAATCAATGGGTGCATGGAAAATGTTCGATTGAAAAATGCTTTTGTATCTTTTAAAAGTTAATGGAGAATTTCTCCGTGTAAGAGAAGTGGATCAATGGATTGAATCTTTTAAGAAAAATGAAAGAAAACTGAAGGAACAGAGCCTTGGCATTTATCATTTTGAAGAAGAGGATATTGCTTTATATTTTTCTCCTAAAGAATATGAATCAGATGTCTGCTTATTAGAATTCGATTGCGTCCTTTTTATCAAAGGTGGAAGATATTTAACAGAATATTATGAGATTAGTTTATTTGAAGAAGAAATTTTTAAATTATTAGACTCTTTAGAATCTTGCCGTGAATTCAGTGTTGCCTCAAAAGAAAAGTTGAGCTGACTCATCAAGAGGGAGAATATAAATATTGCCGTGTGAGCTTTGAAGGCAGTCGAAAACAATATGTGTATTTATGCCATAAAAATCTAGAAGTAGAAGTGGGCGATTATGTAACAGTTCCTGTTGGAGAATATTTCCAAGAAGTAGAAGCTTTTGTTGAAAAAGTTTTTTTATGGAGATGAAGAGGCAGCGGATTTTCCAATAGAAGAATTGAAATATATCACAAATGTTGTTTCTTCCCAACAAGAAGCTGTGAGCGAGTATCAGTTATCCATTCCAAGAGAACAGATTATTTATAATTCTAGAGAAAATGAATTAAGAGAAAAACGATTTTCGGAAGTAAAAATAAAACAGTCAATCCTGTGCATATTTTTAAAAACAACGATTGGGGAATTTTGGCTGGAAGCAGATGGAGAAGTCATTCCAATGCATTACGAATTTACGAAATTGAGAGTATGGAAAGAAAAATTTAGTCAATGGTTCGTATCGTTTAAGACCAGCTCAATTAGAGGTTTTAGCAGGCAAAAACGGTTGTATTAAAAACTTCGATGGATTTCGAGGAAATGCGCTATATTAAATCTTATGAGGGAATTGATTTATTAGGAGCACAGTGGCAGTGGAATCAGCTAGCAGTCGGAATCTGGGCTGAAAAAGGTAGATCCAGAACACTATGAGATTGAAGTGGATTCGAATGGTGTCGTTTACTATCCACCAGCAGCGAAGAAGGCTTCCTTTGGAGTAGCGTGGACAACTTATGTGGACGATGAAGATGCTACGATTTGGATGAATATAGAGTAAATAGGGTGATGAGATGACAGAAAACATTATTTTGTGGATAGAGAGATTAGATGTTTGCATTGTAGACGACATTTTGGGATACGTGAATATCAAAAATCGAATTACCAAGACAACAGGAATTGATTCCCTTATCTTTTGGATGCGTCTATTTTTGAATTTGAATGCCCCTATTGTCGAGAAGAATATACTGTGTTAAAAGATCAAGAGCAACTTGTGATCGATAATCAGGAAAAGAAATATCGTATTTATTACAGTGACAATGAATATGATAATGGTGTTAAACTCATGCAAGTGTCACATGGATTAGGAATTACATCAGAAGAAGAAAAAGATTTTGTTCTTGAAGTTCGTGAATTAGATGAAGAAGGGTTACTGTATTCGTTTTGAACCGAACTATGGTTCAGCAGTGGAAAAAGATGGTCATTTTTGAAGCGGGTTTAAATGATGTAGCAGTCGAATTGCTGAAATCATATATGGAGCTTGAGTATGATTTTTGATAAAGAATTTGATCATTTAGTATTTATAGATGATCAAGACAGAGCTTTTGTTGGTGTACAAGATGGTCGTCCTGTATTTGCGGTAGAATTTGATGAAGATCAATATGAGGATATTTTAGAAGCTTTTTGCTGAAGAGTGTGAATGTATACAGTATGAAGTTGATACTTATGAAATTAAGAAAATTATGAAAAAAAGCGTCTTGAAGAACTGGGAGAGGGCGAAAACTAGGCTTTGCTTGGGTTGCTATGGACGCCAGTAGCCCCTGTGCGGGTTCTTGACTAAAATTTGAGCCTAGGGTCTCAATTTTTCCAGTACTATCATCCAGAGTGGCTGATAGTACTCTCAGCAACAGCGCAAAGCCTAGTTTTCTTTAAAGCGAACAAATATAAGATTGCGAATACAACGTAGCTAGGTTTTGTTTAGGGGTGCGATGAGTTTTTAGTCGTTTTATAAATTTGTATGTTAGTTAAAAATCAGTTGATAAGAGGCTCTATAATGAAAATAAAACTTTTCTATAGTAGAGAATGAGACTCGCTTTTATGCAGGCTGCTTGCGTCCTTGCTACCTTAGAAAAGTTAATTTTATTTACGTTATTTTAGTCTATTAAATTAATCTAATTCTGCTTCTTGATATTCTGGATATCCGTGAGCTACACGACTTGCTGCTGCTGCTGCGATAGCACCACGATATCATCTAAGAAAGTGTGGCAGTAACCACTTGATTTATCATTTAATAATTCTAAAATTCCTGGTTTTACTTTTATCGATATAACCATAGTTTGTAAAACCGATAGAACCATATACATTCACGATAGATAAAAGCAAGAATCTCATCTACACCATATAAACCTTCATCTTTGTAAGAATATCGTTTAATGGTTGTGATAGTTGATTTTTCTGCTAATTTATCTAACTCGATTCCTGTAATAATGGCGTTTTTGTACTTCACGTTTTTAGAACAAATTCAACATTATTGTAGCAGTGTTCAAGTGTTAAATTAGGAAAATATGGTTCTTGTAAGAAATGAAACTAATTTTTGCAATTTCTTCTAACTCGACTCCACGTTCATGAAGAAGTGATAGTGCATATTCATGTAATTCTTTTGTATTTTTCATAAAAACTCTCCTTCCACGTTTCCAAATATATAAAGTGGAAACGAATACATCATTATACCATATATAACTAGAAAAGAGAAGAACTATGAATGGTTTGAGATTCTCTTCTCAGGATGAATGTATGCCATTGCTTGGTTAACAGCAATCGGAGCTTCACCAAAATCCTGTTGCAATAATTTGAACTTTTCCTTCAGTATGTGGCAATGTCACCAACAGCAAATATACCTGGAAGGTTTGTTTCCATTTTACTATTCGTGATAATCGCATTTCTTTTTGCAGTTCTAATCCCCAATCTTTAATAGATCCGATAGAAGAGGAAATACCATAGCTGACAATGAAGTCATCCACTTCTAATTCAATTTCTTCTTCCACGAGCTTGTTTTGAATGTAACAGATTGAAGCGTATTTCCATCTCCATTTAAACGTTCTGGAATGAATGGTGTAAAGATTTCAACGGAAGAATTTTGAAGTAATTCAACACTATGTTCGTGATGCTCTGAATTGTGGACGACGGTGGATGATGCTAACTTTTTTGGCGATATTTTCTAACGCTAATGCCCAGTCAACCGCGGAATCTCCACCACCACAAATGGCAATGTATTTTTATCTCTAAATTGTTCTAAATTAGTCACGAAGTAGTGCAGTTGATGATTTTCATAATTTTCTGCACCTTCTAATTCTAATTTACGAGGACGGAAAAGCTCCGTTCCCACATGCAATAATAATCGTTCTTGCAAAGTGTTTTTGTTTAGAAGTTGTAATTTCATAGTAGTCTTCGTGTTTTTCAATTTGAAGAGCTTCTTCTTCTAAAGCAAATTTGTGTAGATTCAAATCGATCTAATTGCTTGATTAAGTTTTCTACTAAATCTCCAGCTAAAAATTTCAGGATAAGCAGGAATATCGTACACCATTTTTCTGGATATAACATTCCAGGTTGTCCTCCCAGTTGAGGAAGGCTTTCGATAATTTTTACGCTTGCTTTGACGAAGTCCTGCATAAAAAGCTGTAAAATAATCCAACGGGTCCGCCACCAATAATGGCAATATCTATGATTTCTGTTGTCATTTCATTCTCCATTCTTAGAAATATAAGAAGCGTAGTAGAAGAGCAATCACAATTCCTGTCATTTGCACCACCAAATACTTCTACTGGTTTATGTCCAAGATATTTCTTAATAATTAATTTTTATTTTCTTCTGTATTAAATAATTGAATCGGTTCATCATCATCAATTTCAATTTCTGATAATTTTTGTAGATTCATCTCTTAATTGTTCTTCAAATAATTGTGATAATAAAATTCCTTTGTTCACCACTTTGACGTCTAACCGCCATCGCATCAAACATGACAATCACACTCAAATGTTGTGGCACTACAAGTGGAGAAGCAAATCCATATTCCAACTCAAGAGCTGTAATGAGTGAAGTAACAGCTGCAGAGTGAGAACTCGGCATTCCACCTGTACTTGTCATAAGGGATAAATGTGCTCCTTTTTCGAGTGAAAAGGCAATTGGGAATTTAACAAATTGTGCAAATAATATTGATGATAATGCTGCTATTAAAGGATAATTTTTCAAAAATAGTCATATATATACACTCTTTCCTAATTAGTCCTTTATACTATACCATATTCTGAAACGTTATACCAAATATGGAAAAGGAAAAACAGTAAATAAAAAGGGGAAAAGTTTTTAACGAGCGTGGTATACTAGGCACAGTAGAATTCGAAAAGAAGGTATATTCATGACAGAAAGTAAATCAAGTCCCAATTCACTGTGAAACATGTCAAAAGTCTTTTGACTATACGATTTATCAAAAATGTGAATGTGACTGAAACTCCAGAGTTAAAAAGAAAAATTAATCAATCAAACAGTATTTCAATGTACTTGTCCACATTGTGAGCAAAAATATTTTATTCCATATATTTTGAATTATCAGGATATGGATAAGAAAAATTTTTAATTCATTTCTTCCCGAAAGAAGAAGAGATGCAAAAGGAATTGCAACAAGTCTTAATCGATGATCAAACAACAAATCAAGATTTCTTAGATAGCGGATATGCGGTTCGATATGTGGGAAGTTGTGATGAATTTTTGAAAAGTTATGCATTGCTGAAGAAGGTATGATGACCGCATCATTGAAATTGTAAAATATTATTGCGTAGATCGAATGTTGCAAAAAATATCGTATTTGATCGTATTCTTTTAGTAATCAACAAGAAGCTGGAGTAGAATTTATATTGTAAATGGAAAGCAAAATTTCTCATTTTATTCCAGTTTCAGATGATTTGTTAAAAATAGCTGAAAAACAATTGGAAAAGAGCAAAGCCAGAAAAAGATTTGTTAGTGGATCGCTACTGGGCACAAATTGTTGCTTCTGTTGGAGAAGAGTAGGGTGAAACTTCGTCCATAAATTGATAAAAAGGCATTTTATGGTTTAATTGAAGCAGTATAAAACTTAGAAAACGAAGGGAAGAAGAAGGGGAAAAATGGTTATATTTCCACAATTAAGAAGACAATTAAAAGGAAACCCTGTTGTAATTTTACATACAAATATGGGGAGATATTACGTTAGAATTATTTAAAAAGCGTGCACCGAAGACGGTTAAAAAAACTTTGTGACACATGCGAAAAAATGGTTATTACGATGGAGTGATTTTTCCATCGTGTTATTGAAGACTTTATGATTCAAGGTGGAGACCCAACTGGTACTGGTATGGGTGGAGAATCGATTTGGGGTCCAAAAATTTGAAGATGAATTTTCAAAAAGAATTATTTTAATCTTTACGGAGCTCTTTCAATGGCAAATGCTGGACCAAATACAAATGGTTCTACATTTTTCATCGTAACAGCAAAACATGTTCCAGCTCAAATGTTAACACAATTAAAAGAGATGGGATGGCCAGAAAAATTGTTGAAGCTTATGCAAAAGATGGTGGAACACCATGGTTAGATCATCGTCATACGGTTTTTGGTCGTGTTGTGGAAGGAATGGATGTCGTATTAAAAATTGAATCTGTTAAACGCAATGGTCAAGATCGTCCATTAGAAGATGTTGTGATTGAATCAACGACAGTAGTGAAAAGGTAGGGTTTGAACATGACACAGACGTATCGCATTGGAGATGTGATTACTGCTAAAGTGACAGGAGTCCAGCCCTATGGAATTTTTCTAGCATTGGATGAAGAAACACAAGGATTAATTCATATTTCTGAATGTAAGCATGGATATATGGATAATGTACATCATTTTTGTAAAAATCGGAGAAGAAGTAACTGCAAAAAGTCATTGATGTAGATGAATTTACCGATAAAATTAGTTTATCGATTCGTGCATTAGAAAAATTAGATGTACCTTCTACACCAACAAGAATTAAGAGAAATAAGAAACGCTTTTACTCCTCCAATTGGATTTTTCATCTTTAGCGCATCAATTGCCGTATTGGATTGAAGAAGCGCAAGAAAAATTTTGTAAAGCCGAAGGAAACAAAAGCATAGTAGTACTCATTTGATAGAAAAATTGATATAATAGAAGAAGAAAATTTTTAGGAGGTTCATTATGGGACATATTTCATTTGATTATTCCAAAAGCATTAGGTTTCTTTAATCAAGAAGAAATCGATCAATTACAATCAACTGTAACAGCAGTTGATAAAAGATTTAAGAGAGGGATTAGGAGCAGGTGCAGATTTCACTGGTTGGATTAACTTACCTCGTGACTATGATAAAGAAGAATTTGCTCGTATCAAAGAAGCAGCTACTTTCAAAGAAGATTCTGAAGTATTAGTTGTGATTGGTATCGGTGGTTCATATTTAGGAGCTCGTGCAGCAATTGATTTCTTAAATCATGCATTCTACAACTATTTACCAGCAGAACAACGTAAAACACCTCAAGTGTTATTTGCAGGAAAACAGCATTAGCTCAACTTACTTACATGGTTTAATTGAGTTAATTGGAGACCGTGATTTTTCAGTAAACGTAATTTCTAAATCAGGTACAACTACAGAACCAGCGATTGCGTTCCGTGTGTTCAAAAGATTTATTAATTAAAAATATGGTAAAAGAAGAAGCGTTAAACGTATTTATGCAACAACTGACCGTGCTCGTGGAGCATTAAAAATCAGAAGACAGATGTTGAAGGTTATCAAAACATTTGTTATTCAGATGATGTAGGTGGACGTTTCACTGTATTAACAGCTGTAGGTTTATTACCAATTGCAGTAACTGGTGCAGATGTAGATGCGTTAATGCAAGGGCTGAAGATGCTCGTGTGGCTTATAGCTCACCAAACTTAAAAAGAAAATGAAGCTTATCAATATGCGGTAGCTAGAAATGTAGTATACCGTAAAGGTAAAAGTGACTGAATTATTAATTAATTATGAGCCAACTTTACAATACTCTCTGAATGGTGGAAACAATTATTCGGTGAATCTGAAGGGATAAAGACTTGAAAGGTATTTTATCCTTCAAGTGCGAACTCTCAACTGATTTACACTCATTAGGTCAATATATCCAAGAAGGTCAACGTAATATCTTTGAAACTGTTATTAAAGTGGGTACTCCTAATGAAACTGTAAAGCAATTCCTGAAAACTGAGGAAGATTTAGATGGTTTAGGTTATTTACAAGGTAAAACAATGGATTTTGTAAATACAGCTTTCAAGGTACTTTATTAGCGCATACGGATGGTCAGAGTGCAAACTTTGTGGTAACAATTCCTGATATGTCAGCTTATACTTTAGGTCATTTAATTTACTTCTTCGAAATCGCTGTAGGCATTTTGTCACTTTTAAATGGTGTGGAATCCATTTGACCAACCTGGTGTTGAAGCGCATAAGAAAAATATGTTTGCTGATTAGGGTAAACCAGGATTTGAAGACTTAGCAGAAGAGTTGAACAATCGTTTATAGAATTATATTTTTAATTGAATTTCCAAAAGCAAAGGACGCCAGCAAACCTTCGGTTTCATGGCTAAATTTTGAACCCTGAGGTCTCAGAAATTTCCTGTGATTGGAACGGCTAATGCCGTTTCAATCACTACTACTATCAGGAAATTCCTTTTTGTTCGCACATCATAGAATGGGGAACGTATTGGAGTTAGAAATGGAATTTCGAATTGTAGCAAGGACGCAAGCAGCCTCGCCAAGCGAGTCTCATTACTAAATTTCGAGCCTAGGGTCTCGAAATTTATTTGGAAAACAAAAGTACCAAAAAGACAAAAAGATACTACCTAGTGCTATAATCTAAGTGAAAAAGAACTAAAGAATACAGAGGTGGCTCTCAATCATGTCAAAAGATTAATAAGTTATACCCTTTTAACATTATCCCTAGGTTTAATATTTTTGAATTTTGATATTTTTGAAAAGTTTATATTTTTAAGATTCCTTTGGAAAGGGGCTTCATTGTATTATCAATATTATTATTTTTTTCATGAAATATTCACCTCGTAAAAACGAAAGGAAGTAACATGGGCTCTTTTTGTCAAATAGGGTTGATGAAACAATTGGTGGAGCATTAAAGAAGGTGTCTCACTACCTATATCCTAAAAAGGTGAAATATAAAAAGCAGAGAGGTTAAAAACTTCTCTGCTTTTTCATCATTCTATTTCATTCTACTAAATCTTTATAGTAATAAATGGCTAATTGGGTTCTGTCTCTTGGGGTTTAATTTCTCTAGAAGTAGGGAGAGGTAGTTTCGGATGGTTCCTTCAGCTTAGTACATTTTTTTCTGCGATTTCTTTATTATTGTATCCTTCTGCTACTAAATATAATAATTCATTTTCACGTTCATTCAGCAATTTGCTTGTTTTCTTTGATAGACTTTTTAACCGGCATAGTCGATTGTTGAATCATATACAATTTGATGATTCATAACTGCTTCGATGGCAGGGGATGATGCCTTTTAATATGTTGTTTTAATAAATATCCTTTACAGCCAATCGCTAATGCTTTTGTAATATATTCATCATCTTGAAAAGGTTGTTAAAAAATAAAATTTTTGCTTCAGGATAGTCTTGTAAAAATTTGACTAGCTGCATCAATTCCAGAAGTGGGTTCCATTCGAATGTCCATTAAAACTAAATCAGGCTGATGTTGTTTGTATAGTTGAATCGCTTCAGCTCATTACTTCCCATTCCAACGACTTCAATATGAGATTGGGCAGAAAGAATGGTTTCTAATGCTTGTAATACTAAATAATCATCATCAATAAGAATCGTTTTTAATCATGAGAGGCCTCCTGTTTTTGGAATACGAATAAAACTTCATATCCATTTTTTTGTTTGAGTGTAAAAATTTCCATTATGTTTTTCCACTAATTCCCTTCATCATGGTTAGTCCCATGCCTGAGGGAGTATTCATTGGACGGTCACCATTGTCTCTATAATCAATGGTGTAGGTTGTTTTTGTTCTAAAAAGGAATAATTGAAGTTGCGTTCCATTGGAATGTTTCATAAAGTTTGTCGTCAATTCCTTACAGATCGTTAAAATATCATATTTTATATTAATAGGAATACTATCTGATATAGTGTTTGTAAAATTTAGCTGTGCTTTTTCTTTCAAAGGTTGAAGGAGTGTATCCATTCTTTTGTGAAAGTGAAAATGAGTCATCATACATTTGATGGATTGTTAATCGAATGTCATCCATTTCCTGTTGTAAAATACTTGATAAATGTTCTAATTTTTCTTCAACGATGGGTTCAGTTGTAATAATTTGCAGCGCTTCTAAAATTGCATAATAGAAGCACTCAAAGTATGTCCTAGTTGATCGTGTAATGCATGAGAAATACTGATTTCTTTCTTTCAAGGTTGCAATTTCCATTTTGTTTTTAAAAACTTCTTCAGAACTTGATTGTTGACGTTGTACTAATTTCAAACGTTCTAGTTCTAAATCATTTTGTATTTGATAGTTTTTCTTTTGAAAAGCTTCGTCTTTTTGAGTTTGTAACATCATATAACTGCCTATGATACTCGAGGATAATGGTAAATAAATTAGGGCTGTAAAATTAAAATCAATCCAGAAAAAATTCCCCCTAAACTATATAAGTGAACAGCGTGCATGATGAAAAGTACACTATAAAGTCCAGTCTGTGGAAATAGAATACAAAGTATTCCAGAAATCCCTAATGCTATTGATGAAATGAATTTTGAACTTACATAGGGGGAAAGAGAGAGGATATATATACAAAATCCAAGAAAAAATTGTCAACAGTTCAATATTTTCCCTGTGCTAAAAATACTGATGAGAATAAAAATAATGATTTTTCAATGAATGTACGCAAGACTATCCCTCCAATCTGCTTTTTATTGTAGTGTAACTGAAAAAGACACAAAATTCTATAAAAATATGACAAATGTCATATGCAGATGATGATATTTGACACTAGGTTAGAGTGAAGACATTTTTATATACTAAGATTGTGATGAAAAGGATAGGTGAAAAATATGGAAACAAGTATTGTAGTTAAAGGTTTAGTGAAACGATATAAAGATTTAATGGCGTTAAATCACTTTGAAATTGAGATTCAAAAAGGGGAGTTATTAGCGCTTCTTGGTCCAAATGGATGTGGAAAAACAACTTTAATCAATTGTATGCTAGGATTTTTAACATTTGATAGTGGAGAGATTACCGTATTAGGAGAAAAATCAATTTCCATTATCTGCTAAAGCTAGAGGGCAAATTGGAATTGTACCGCAAGAGTTAGCTTATTTAGAAAAATTTAACAGTGGAAGAAAATATTGATTTCTTTTGTGGACTATATATTTCAGATTCAACATTGCGAAAACAATATGTAAAAAGAAGCGATTGAATTTACAGAATTACAAGATTTTCGTAAATTTCTTCCGAAAAATTAAGTGGAGGATTGAAACGTCGATTAAATATTGCTTGTGGGATTGTCCATAAACCTTCTTTAATTTTCTTTTGATGAACCGACTGTTGCGGTTGATACTCAAAGTCGTTCGTTTATTTTAGAGGGAATTCGTCAATTAAAATGAAAAAGGGTAGTACTATTATTTACACCACTCATTATTTTAGATGAAGTGGATGGATTAAGTGATCGTATTGTGATTATGGATAAAGGAAAGAGCATTATTTCTGGAACGTCTCAAGAATTAAAATCATCAATTACTACTTCAGAAATTATTCAAGTAGAATTAACGACCATTCCAACGAGTGAACAATTAGAGAGATTAAGACAAATTCCTCAAATTTTAGTAATGGAAGAACAAAAACAACAGTTGAAATTTCATTTTAAAAAGGGAAATAATCATTTAATGCATGTTGCCAACACGATTGAAGAATTGCAATTAAATTATGTGCGCTTATATAGTGAACAACCAAGTTTAGATGATGTATTTCTAGCCTATACTGGGAAAGGACTTCGTGATAGATGATGACATTTCTAAAGTTATTTAAGTATTTATTTAAAAATACGGTAAAAGATTTTTGCATTTTCATTTTGGGTATTATGTTGATCCAGTGATTTTAATGACTTTCTTTTATTTATCACTTTCTGGTGTGATTCATCAGGAATTAAATCCCTGCTCGCGTTGCAATCACGAAGGATCATCCATTTTCATTTTGTATTCGAACAAGCAGGTGAAAAATTTTGGAAATTATTGATGTAGTATCAGCAGAAGAGGGGAAGCAGTTAACGCTTGAAGAAAAAGCAGATGGATTTGTTGAAAATAATTTAGATATTGTAGTGGCAAAAGAATCAGGTGTTCCTCAAAAGTGTTTTTAAAAAATGTGGTCACTCAAATAAAACAAGTTCAATCTCTTGGAAAAAGTGCCTCTACCATTGATTTTTAAAAAGTTGGATTAAAGAAACAAAGAGTGATGTTAGTGAAGGAACGATGCTGTTCTATTCAAGTCTAGCAAGTTTTGCAATGTATTCTATTTTTAGTGGAGTTGTTTGTGTAGCGTATATGAATGGTAATTTATCTGAAGTGGGACGAAGAGTTATGGGAAGTTCATTTAGTAAATGGAAATTTCTGATTTACAGTTTTGCTACAGGATTAACGTTGAATTTACTTTCGAATGCCCTTTTATTAGTGTATATGACTCAAATTTTAAAATTAGAGTTATTTACGGATTGGACAGGTAGTATTTTATTAATGCTTATAGGAAATGTTTTTGGATTATCCTTTGGAATTTTAATAGAACTCTTCAACAGTTGAGTATACAAGGACGGATTATAGTAGCATTAATGACCAATATGATAGCATCCGCTATTGCAGGATTAATGGGAAGTAGTATACGAGCATTTATGAATAGCCATCTTCCATGGGTGAATCAGTATAATCCGGTAGCTTTGATTATATCGGATTTTATCAATTAAACCGTTTAAATGAGGGAACACAAATGACTCGTATTTTTGGATTACTGGGGTTTTATACACTTCTATTAATGGTCTTTTGCATTATGGAGATTAAGGAGAACACGTTATGACAGTTTATAAGTATTTTTAAAAACTTACGAATCGTTACAAAAATATATGGCATTATTTATTTAGTCATTTTTATGGGGATGGCTTTACTTCAAATTTCTAAGATAGATGAAAGGAAGCATTTTGAAGATGTTCCCGTTAAAATGATGATTAAAGATGAATCGAATGGTTCTAACTGAAATCATTAATCAATTGATTCAAACTCTTCAAAAGAAAACATAAAGTACAAAAAACGACAAAAAGTGATACGAGTATGAAAGAAGCCATCTATGCAGGAGATGTAGATGCAGGATTATGGATTCCAAGTGATGCTCAATCAAAATTGGAAAAAGAACAAGAAGTTGTTGAGATGGAAATCTCCAATTCATTATCAGGGACATTTAATTCGTGAGTATGTAAATTCTTATCTTCGATATGCAATTGCTTTGAAAAAGAAGGGAATTTTAATCCAGAAAAATAGAAAAAGATTATGGATCAAGAAGTAACAGTAACGCTTCTTTCTAAAGAAGAAGCGGTATCCAGTCAATACTCTAAGGAAAAAAATTGGGTGAAAATTATTTTACCTATAGCCCATTTATTTATTTTTCTGTGTTCATTTATTTATTTGGTACGATTTTTCTAAAATGAAAGGGAAAGAAGTTGCCAAGAGAATTGCGATTGCAATGAAAGATGAGCGTCGAGTGATGTTGGAACAATTTTTTTAGCAGGGTTAACGATTGTAGCTTTAATTGTTGGTATTAATCTGCTTTTTGTAGGGATTTTAGCTCCTGAATTTTTATGCAAGTTCTCAAGCGTCGAAGATTTTATTATTGAGTACAGCGTCGGCAATTTCAGCTTATGCTTTTGTCATTTCTTTTGTGCAGTAGTGATTGGCGAGAATCAATATGCTTATTCAGCTGCAAGTACAATATTCGGGATGGGGCTGGCATTTTTATCCGGAATTTTTGTTCCTTTAGAATTAGTAAGTTCCTATGGAGTCAACATTGCTAAATTCTTCCTGTTTATTATGTGACTTCTGCAGCAAGCAATTCTTCAACAGAGTTTTCTAGTTATGCATTCCATTTAGGGATGATTGTTTTATTTACCGTTTTATATATCGTAATGGCGTTTAGCGTGCAGCGCATTCGTCGTAATAAAAATTTTAACTGAAAATCTCAGTATATGGAACGGCTGTTCCATGTACTGAGATTTCTTTTTATTATCATAGTTTTTATTGCATCAATCTTTGTTTTTCATCTAACATAGAACAAAAAGAGCTACAAGGAGGAATTTTATGAAAAATTGTTGGATTAACGGGAGGAATTTCTTCTGGGAAATCTACGGTATCTTCTTATTTCAAACAATTGGAAAATTCCTGTCATTGATGCAGATGAAGTTGCTCGAAAAAGTAGTCGAACCCAATAGTCAAGGCGCTATAGAAATTAGAAAAGCTTTCGGTAGTGATGTGTTTTGAAGAAGATGGAAGCTTTAAATCGTCAAAAAATTAGGTGCATTAATTTTTCAAATGCAGAAAACCGTCAAAAATTAGACGACTTTATTACAGCCTCTCATTAAAAATCATGATTTTAGATGAAATCGAAGAGTATCGTCAAAAAGGGGAGAACATATGATTGTCTTAGATTTACCCCTATTATTTGAAAAAAGCAGTATGAGGAATTATGCGAAGAAATTATCGTTGTTTATATTCCAAAAGAACTACAATTAGAACGATTAATGAGAAGAAATCAATATACAAAACAAGAAGCGCTGTCTCGAATCGATTCTCAATTATCCATTGAAGAAAAACGAAAAAAGAGCGACAGTATTTATTGGATAATCAAGGTACGATTCAGCAGTTATATCAACAAGTTGAACAGTGGCTAGTAGAAACGAAAAATGATATACTACAATAAGAAAAAAACTTGAAGAAAGGGGACATCGTCATGCAATGTCCAAGATGTAAATTTAATGGTTCACGAGTGATTGATAGCCGTCCAGCAGACGATGGTCGTTCAATTCGAAGAAGAAGAGAATGTGATGAATGTGGTTATCGATTCACAACTTTTGAAAGATTAGAAAAAGCGCCGATTTTAGTCATTAAAAGAAATGGAAATCGCGAGGCGTTTAGTCGTGAAAAATTATTAAATGGATTAGTTCGTTCTGCTGAAAAACGTCCGATTCCATTAAGTCAATTAGAACAAATTGTCAATGAAGTCGAACATACAATTAACCAAGAAGGAGAAAATGAAATCTCAAGTATGTTAATTGGAGAGATGGTCATGGACTACCTTGCTAAAATTGATGATATTGCCTATATTCGTTTTGCAAGTGTATATCGTCAATTTACCGATAGAAAAATGTTCTTAAAAAGAATTAGAGAGAATGTCTTTTGAAATGGATCGTAAAGATAGTAAATCATAATAGGAGGATCAAATGGACGAGAAATCAATAAAAGTGGAGTCAGTTGAATCCACGTGATTGTATTCAAGTGACACAGCAAGTTTGGCTGACACAACGTGAATTACAATTTGTGACGCAATTATATGTACCATTTTTAGGGGTTCAAGCCTCAACTTTATATTTAGTCTTATTTAGTGAGCTTTCTCCGAATTCCTATCAAAGTGATGTCATTCGATTGGCGGATTTATTAGCCTTAGTGAATATGGGGAATTCCAGATTTTTATCAAGCAAGAATCCGTTTAGAATCAGTTGGCTTATTAAAAACCTATCGCTATGAAGATGAAGAATCGATTGAGTGCTCAATATACATTTGAATTACAAGCACCAGCGAGTCCGAATTTTATTTTTCAAAGATGCTTTGTTATCGACGCTATTAGTGAATCAAGTAGGGACATCAACGTTTTTGAAATCTTACAAAAACGTTTTAGTGTAAAGGAAAAGGCTCCTTATGGTCAAGATGTTACCAGTACTTTCCAAGAAGGATTCCAATTACCTTTTAATATGTCACAGTACAAGAGAAATATTGCTCAAGAAAAACAAATGATTAAAGATGTGAAGCAACAAGAATCATTAGTTATGAATTCTACTATTGATTGGGAATTATTAACGGACTTAGTTAAAGAGTCAATTTGTTCATGAACAGGCTTTAACGCCTGAAGTGAAGCAAATGTTAAATAGCTTCCAATTATATTATGGATTAACGGAAAGAGAAATTGCGCAATATGTGATTTATGCTGCAGATTTATCAACGGGTGAAATCGATGAAAAGGAATTGTATTCGATTATTATTAATGCCAATCAGCATTTAGCAGCTCCTAAACAAGAGGAGGCTACTGTAACTTCAGTTGTTCCGAAAGAAGAAAAGTATGCCTGTAGTTTCAGAAGTTGTTGTAGAAGAACAACAAGAAACAACTCCAACGTCTACTCATTTTACCTCAGGCGATTCAACGATTAATTACATTAGCAAAAGAAATGACGCCTTTTGACTTTATGACAAGTATTAAGCAACAAAGAAATGGTTATGTTTCAAATGGAGAACAACGGATTGTTTTAGATTTAGTTCAAGTAGGAACGATTCCATCTGAAGTGATTAATATTTTTAATTCATTACGTATTAGTTGTTAAAAAATAATCCAACGATTAATAAAAAAATTTAATGGATACGATTGCGAATGATTGAGTCAAAAAGGGATTCAAACAGCTGAACAAGCTATTGAAAGCAGTTCGTCAAAGAGATAAAGAATTTAAAAGCTAGTCGTAAAGAAAAATTGAAAATCGACAAGTACAATCATACTCAGGTAAAAATATTATGGAAATGCTCCGAAAGGAAGAGTGGCTTCTGTTCCTGACTGGGCGATGAAACCAAATGAAACAAAAGAAAGTCCATTAGATGATGAAAATCTTCAATTATTAAAAGCACAGCTTTTCTCAAAATTGAAAACAAGTGGGAATTCTGAACAAGTGAAGGGAGAATAGTGATGGAAGGAATGCAAGATTTGTTGGAAATAAAACGGCTACTACAGCATTTCAACAACAATATCAAAAATTGTGCAGAAGTTTTACAAGATAAAGAAGTTCAACAATTTTTACAAGAACATCAAGATGAAATTCCACAAGAAAAATTTAGTGAAAAGCTATTCAGCCCTATTGGAATATATTCAACAACGTGATGCTCGTATCCAAGGAGTAGAAACATACATTAAAGGCATGGAACCACTATTAAGGGGTAAACCAAGGTTTTTGTTGAAGTCGTGTATCGTCCAACTCCAAGAGTTTATCCAAAAACAACAGCAGCAAGATTTAACGAATCGAATCCATGCCATTAATATGCCTAAAATTTATTACAGGTGACATTAAATTCCTTAGATATTACAAAAGAGCGTCAAGAAACTTTTTCAAGCTTCACTGAAATTTATCAATGAATTATCCGAGAAAACCAAATGAGTTTCACCGTGCGATTTATTTAGTCGGTTCCTTTTGGAGTTGGAAAAACCTATTTCTTAGCAGCTATTGCAAATGAATTAGCTCAAACATCGGATTTGAAACAACTTTAGTGCATGTTCCAAGTTTATCAAGTGAATTAAAAAGTGCGATTGGTGCGAATCGTTTAGAAGAAAAGGTTGAAATTTTAAAAACTTCTCCAATCCTAATGTTAGATGATATTGGAGCTGAATCAAATTCCCGCTTGGTTTAGAGATGAAATTTTAATGATTGTATTGAATATCGCATGATGCAAGAATTACCAACATTCTTTTCATCTAATTTAATGATTGAAGAATTACAAGAACATTTAAGTGTCTCAAATCGTGGAGATGTAGAACTATTAAAAGGCTAAACGATTGATAGAACGTGTACGTTTCCTATCGAAAGAAATTTTCTTTAGCGGGAGAAAACCGTCGCTATTCATAATTTTTCAAAAATTGACTTGATTTTTATAAAAATAGTGGTAGAATAGTTAATGAATTAAATATTTTGAAAAATGATGAAAAAGACAAGAAACTGTTATCTGGTTATCTAATAGAGAGAAGTGGGTTGGTGGAACACTTCATCCGAGATAGTTTTACCACTTTTTGAATCCTTGTTTGAATGAAGTAAGGCAAGGCGTATCGGACGTTAGTCCGTTTAAGAGATTCGTTTAAAACGGAATGAATTTGGGTGGAACCATGTAGAAATAACGTCCCATAGTTTGTAGACTCATGCAAACTATGGTATTTTTAAAGCATTTTTGAAAGGAAAGAAGGAGAACAATGTCAATGATTAAAGTTACATTTCCAGATGGAGCTGTAAAAAGAATTTGAACAAGGAATTTCAGTGAAAAGAAGTTGCTGAAAAGTATTAGTAAGAGCTTAGCGAAAAAGCACTTGCAGGTAAAGTAAATGGAGAACTAGTCGATTTAGAGCGTGCATTAACAGAAGATGCAAGTATTGAAATCGTAACACCAGACCATGAAGATGCATTAGGAATTTTTACGTCATTCAACTGCTCACTTATTAGCGCATGCGTTAACTCGTTTATACCAGGTATTCACTTTGGGAGTAGGGGCCTGCAATTGAAACAGGATTTTACTATGATACAGATATGCCAAATCAATTAACAGAAGACGCTCTTCCAGAGTGGAAGCTGAAATGATGAAAAATTGTAAAAGAAAACTATCAATCGTACGTCGTGAAGTAAGCCGTGCAGAGCGTTAGAAATCTTTGCAAATGATCCATATAAAGTAGAATTAATTAATGGGTTTACCAGAAGATGAAACAATTTCTGTTTATCAACAAGAAGATTTTGTAGACTTATGTCGTGGAATTCACGTACCTTCAACAGGACGTATTCAAGTCTTCAAATTATTATCTCTTGCAGGAGCATACTGAGAGGGAATTCTGATAACAAGATGATGCAACGTGTATACGGGAACAGCATTCTTTGATAAAAGCAGACTTAAAAAGAATTCTTGAAAAATGCGTGAAGAAGCTAAAGAACGTGACCATCGTAAATTAGGAAAAAGAATTAGACTTATTTATGATTAGCCAAGAAGTTGGTTCAGGATTACCATTCTGGTTACCAAAAAGGTGCTACAATTCGTCGTACAATTGAACGTTACATTGTAGACAAAGAAATTTCTCTTGGATATCAACATGTGTATACTCCAGTAATGGCTGATGTAGGTTTATACAAAACTTCAGGTCACTGGGCACACTATCAAGAAGATATGTTCCCTCCAATGGATATGGGAGATGGCGAATTATTAGTATTACGTCCAATGAACTGTCCTCACCACATGATGGTTTATAAAAATCATATTCACAGCTACCGTGAATTACCAATCCGTATTGCTGAATTAGGTATGATGCACCGTTATGAAAAAATCAGGAGCATTATCTGGTTTACAACGTGTACGTGAAAATGACATTAAATGATGGTCATACATTTGTTCGTCCAGATCAAATTAAAGATGAGTTCAAACGTATTCTAGATTTAATTCGTGAAGTATATAAAGATTTCAATGTAAAAGATTATCGCTTTCCGTTTAAGTTATCGTGATCCAGAAGATAAACATAAATACTTCGATGATGATGAAATGTGGAATAAAGCAGAAGCAATGTTAAAAGAAGCAATGGATGAAATGGGCTTAGAGTATTTCGAAGCGATTGGTGAAGCTGCATTCTATGGTCCAAAAATTAGATATCCAATTCAAAAACAGCAATGGGCTTAGAAGAAACAATGTCTACAATCCAATTAGACTTCTTATTACCAGAACGTTTCGACTTAACTTATGTGGGTGAAGATGGAGATAATACTCATCGTCCAGTAGTTATCCACCGTGGGGTAGTATCAACTGCAGAACGTTTTGTAGCTTACTTAATCGAAGAATATAAAGGAGCATTCCCAACTTGGTTAGCTCCAGTTCAAAGCAACTATTATTCCAGTAAGTGTAGAACATCATTATGATGCAGCTCGTGCATTAAAAGAAAAATGATGAGCTTAGGATTACGTGTTGAATTAGATGACCGTAATGAAAAAATGGGTTACAAGATTCGTGCTTCTCAAACACAAAAATCCCTTATCAATTAGTAATTGGGGATAAAGAAGTAGAAGAAGGAACAGTAACAGTTCGTCGCTATGGTTCAAAAGAAACTGTTTTCAATGACAATTGAAGCATACTTAGAACGTGTTCAACGTGAAATTGCGAACTCTCTCGTCCATTAGAAGACTAATAGATTAAGGTTGTTCAACAAATCCTGTTGGTGAGAAATTACCAACAGGATTTTTATAACTGAAGCATTTATGAATATAAGTTGGGTAGTTATCATTACTTTATTTTTAATTGCTTTTAATGGAAATGTTATGCTAACATTTATTTAGGTTGTTAGCTTTTAGTTTCTGGAAGGAGATTATATGGTAGATAAAGTAAATAATATTTTTGCAAGTATTTCGTCAGAATGGATTTTTAACCTATAAACAAATTATAGAAAAAGAATTATCTTACAAAAACTATATTAAAAATGGCTAGAGAAGGAATAATAGAGATAGAAGAAAAGGGGTTTGTATCGATTACCTGATTTCTATTTAGATGAATTTTTTTATCCTTCAATATCGATTTCCTAAAGGGAATATTTTCTTTAGAAACAGCCCTTTTTACAAGGTTTATCTTTAACGATTCCTTTTGAAATAACGATGAGTTTTCCTTATGGGACAAATACTAAAAAAATATTAAAGAAGAAGGAGTACGACCAATCATATTACGATCAAACTTTGATGAAGGGATTACTGAAATAGAACGTATTTCTGGGCAATCTATTAAAGTTTATGAACGAGAACGTATTTTTGGTAGAGTGTTTGAGATCAGTTCATCAGGTAGATGTACAAATTATTGCTCCTGCATTTAAGAAATATTTTCAAAGTAATCAAGTGAATGTCTCTAAGTTATTTTCATTATGCGCAGTTATTTAAAGTTATGGATAAATTACAAGCATATATCGAGGTGTTGTATTAATGTTTTCTAATGCGATGAGTTTTAAAGCTAAAATAAAAAAATATAGCTAAAGAGAAAGGGATTCCTCCTCAACAAGTGCAACAACATTATTTGATTGAAGAAGTATTAAATTTAATTTCTAAAAAGTTCGTATAGAAATTCGTTTATTGTAAAAGGTGGATATCTCATCGGTCAAATGATAGGTTTAGATAAAGCGAACAACTATGGATTTGGATGTGACTCTTAAAGGAAACTTCTTTAAATAGAGACAATTTAATAAATATTTTTTTGAGGAGATTGTTTCAAATACTACAAGTGTATTTTCATTTTACAGTAGATAAGTTAGAACCTATTCGTCAAGATGATATATATGGTGGCTTTCTCAATAAAAATTAAATGCAACTTTTGATACATTAAACGAGGTTATTTTTATTGATGTTACAACCGGGTGATAAAATTACACCCTAGAGAAATTTCTTATTCAATGCCTTCGCTATTTACTAATCAAACTATTGATGTATGGACCTATAATTTAGAAACCGTACTTGCAGAAAAACTAGAAACGATTATTAGTAGAGGGAGTTGCTTCAACACGTCCTCGTGATCGATATGATTTATTTACCTTATTTAAACTTAGAAAAAAATCAAATAGATTTTTACGATTTTTGAAAAAGAGCTGTGAGAATACAAGTGAAAAAAACGAAATAGCAAAAGAATTGATTAAAAATTGGAAAAAATCAGGTTAGAGGGATTGAAACTTCTGATTATCAGAAAAAAATCTCTGGATTCGTTACCAACGTCAATTTAAATATGCAAAAGATATATCCTTCGAAGAGTCTGTACAAATTATAAATGAAATTATGAAACAAATTATATAGTAATTTAGATTTTGAATTGCTAATAGAAACAGATTTACATCTCAAATTTATACAATTGACATATTTATTTAAACCACCTTACAATATTTTCTGTTTGAAGTTATTTCAGAAAAGGAGTTCATATCATGACAACTATTGAAAATCCGATGGGAATGCAGCCCATCAAAAAAATTATTGATACAATTAGCGATTCCCGCAATGATTGCTAATGTCGTCAATGCCTTATATAACATCGTTGATCAAATTTTTATTGGACAAGGAGTTGGCTATTTAGGAAATGCTGCGACGAATATTGCTTTTTCCAATTACAACGATTTGTTTAGCATTAGGATTAATGACAGGGAGTAGGGGCTGCATCTAATTTTAATTTAGAATTAGGTCGTAAAGAAGTCGAAAAAGCTAGAAAGAAATTGCAGGGTACAGCAGTTGTTCAATTAATTGTGATGGGAATTGCAGTTTTCCTGCTTTGTTCAAATCTTTTTAGCCCCATTTAATGCAATTATTTGGAGCAACGGATCAAATTTTTGATTATGCCATGGAGTATTCTCGCATTACGGCGTATGGAATTCCGTTTTTCTTATTTTTCAACAGGATTTAATCCGCTTGTTCGTTCAGATGGAAGAGCGACTTTTTCAATGATGGCGATTATTGTAGGAGCTGTTTTAAATACAGATATTAGATCCAATTTTTCATTTTTGTATTTCAAATGGGAATTGCCGGAGCAGCTTGGGCAACGGTGATCAGTCAGATGGTTTCAGCATTATTATTATTTGCTTATATTCCAAAGTTTCGTTCCGTGAAATTTCAATGGGAAGATTTTATTCCCACATATGAAGCAAGTAGAAGCAATTGCTGCTCTAGGATTGACTTCATTTATTTTCCAAATTTCAGCCTTAATTGTACAAATTGTGTCGAATAATTTATTGAAAACATATGGAGCTATGTCTATTTATGGAAGTGAAATTCCAATTGCAGTTGGTGGAATTGTTTCTAAAGTATTTGTTATTTTTATTGCGCTAATTATTGGAATGACGCAAGGAGTTCAGCCGATTGTCGGATATAATTATGGGAGCAAAAATATTACGAGCGAGTACGTCAAACGATTTTTCTAGCATTAAAAAAATAGGATTTGGACTTTCATTTGTTACTTGGGCAGTGTTTGAAATTTTTCCATTACAAATTATTGAATTATTCGGAAATGGAAATGATTTGTATTTTGAATTTGGAGTTCGGTATATGCGTTATTTTATGATGTTTCTATTGATTAATGGGCTCACGATTTTAATAACAACATTTTTTTCCCAGCTATTGGAAAAAGCAAAAACAGGGAGCATTTTTTTATCATTAGCTAGACAATTATTGATTTTATTACCAGTAATGCTTTATTTGATGACGTATATTTTTTTGGAATAGAGGGTATGATGTTTGCTACACCTGTTTCAGATGTGATTGCATTAGTTCTATGTGTGTATTTCTTTAAACGAGAACTACACGATATCCATATGAAAGAAGAATTGATTTAAATATTAGAGAGTGAAGTAGTTGAATACTTTGCTCTTTTTCTTTCTAAGATGGAAATGTTTCGTAAATTGGTTTAAGATAGAGGAAAGGAGTGATGACATGGATTGGAAAAACTTTATTGGCAACTACTCGTCTTTCAGACAAAGATTCAAACCATCGTAAATGAGTTTGATGATGATTATAAAAAGAATTGTAACAAGTCCCGGCTTTTTGAGGCGATTACAAGATAAGACGCAAGTATTTCCATTAGAACGATTAGACTTTATTCATACAAGGTTAACACATTCTTTAGAAGTAGCAATGATTGCAAGAACATTAGTGAGTGAAATTGTACGATTATTGCAACAAGATTCATTGATTAAAACAGATTCTAGCAAAGCAAGAAATGATTCATCATCAAAGTGATATTGCTCGAATTGTAGAATGTGCAAGTTTATTACATGATATTGGTAATCCTCCTTATGGACATTTTGGAGAAGATATTATTCGACAATGGTTTAAGAAAAAGTTACCACAGATTTTTAGCAGAACATTCAGATGTAGCAGATGAATTTTTAGCAAGCCCCTATGTGCATGATTTTTATCATTTTGAAGGGAACGCTCAATCATTAAGAATTATATCGAAGTTACATGATTTTAAGGGGAAACTTTGATGGATTAGATTTAACTCCTGCAACGATTAATACGATTTTTAAAATATACACGTGCTTCTAATCAGCCAAAAACAGAGAAAATCACTTCAAAAAGTAGGATTTTTCAGAGCTGAAGAAGATATTTTTCGTCAAATAACTGCTATTACAGGTACTGGTGAAAAATCGTCATCCGTTTGACATTTATTTTAGAAGCTGCGGATGATATTGCATATTTAATTGCAGATATGGAAGATGCCATTGGAAAAGGTGTATTTAAGATTTGCTGTTGTAAAGGAATATTTACATTCCGTATTAAAAGAAGATAAAACTTCTCCACATTCAAAAAAAGTAGTGAAAAATATTAGAAACGATTGATGAAGAAATTTTTAGTATTAATCAATTTTTTTGTCGATTTAAGAACGATGTTAATCGATGCAGCGACAGAGTCTTTTGTCATTGCATTATGAGAAAGATTATGAATGGGGAGTATCAACAAGATTTATTAACGGACTCTAGTGCGCATGAATTATACACGCATTTAAGAAAAGTTTCTGAAGATAAAATATATGATCATAAGAGTATTTTACGTTTGGAAATTTCAGGTTATTCTACTTTAACGTATTTATTAGATAGTTTTGTTCCACCATTAGTCGCCTATGATACAAAACCGTCGATTAGATTATGTTGATTTGAAGAAAATTGGCATCATTTCAGAAAGTCAAAAACGTTCGTATCATTATTTTTGCAGAAGGTAAATCTGAAGTGGAGAAAATTATATTTACGCTTATTATTGGCAACTGATTTTTATCTCAGGAATGACGGATAGTTATGCATCAACTTTACCGAGATATGGTAGGAATTTAGAAGTTATTTGAAAGGAATTTAGGATGAATCAAACAATAGGATTTTTATAAGAATTATTAGCAGTCCCTTCTCCAACAGGGATATACAGTAGGAGTACAAAGAGTATTTAATGAAAAACTCTAGAAAAATTATGATACCCTTACAAAAAGAACACCAAAGGAAATATTATCGTAACAGTAGAAAGGAAGGACAACACGAGTAGTCGTGTTGTAACTGACCCACGTTGAGACGGTAGCACTTTTGTCCAAACTTGATGTCGATAAGCACATAAGTGTTGAAATTTGAGTTGGATGAGATGGATTTGACAAGTGCGGAGAGTAAAGCAACATATGCTCAAATCAAAGAATATGTTTTGGAATAAATTTCAATTAAAAGTTTCAACATTATATATTGCACAGATAAAAAGGAAATGTGGAATAGAATTACGAGAACATTACAACAAGTCAAAAAGGAGAAACAAATTATTCCATAGTGTACACCTGAAAAGAAGAAGCCATCATGGATGCTTTGAGACACTTCAAAATGATTTTAATAGAAAAGAATGACAGCATATGACTTTCTGCATTTATTACATTCCTACTTGGTATTGGAACGGCGTTGTTGTATATCATTATGGTGTTCTGCTTATTTTGAGCGTTAGCTTCTTTTATTACAAGTTTAAGAGATTTTTAGAGTGTAAGTTGAATGATTGGTAAAATAGCAGGTATATATCTCTAAGTGTTATAATATATTATTAAGATGAAATATATTAGTTATTTAAAGATATAAAGAAACGAACGGGCAGAGGGGAAATTAAAAACAAAAATTATATTAAAAAGAATACGCTAATTATGAAACTGGGATTTGTTATGAATCCCAGTTTAATTTTCTAATTGGATTATTGGAAAAGACCATATGAGATTGTTTTTAAAGAATCAAGTAGGATACTTAAGAATGGTGCTTCCATGATAGTTTTTATGTCAATATTAAGGGTTGAAACTCTTGTTGAAATAGCAAATGAATTTGGTTTTTATTATAAAACCACTGGAATTTAGCACAAAACAAATCAATGCCTAGAAATATGAATTTACATTTTGTTAATTCAAATGAGTGCTGGATATATTTTTACTTATAAAAACAAAAAAACAGGAACATTCAATAATAAAGGTAAATTGGTTCTAGACTATATTGAAACATCTGTCACGACTGCTAGGGAAAAGAAATTAGGTAAACATCCAACACAAAAGCCAATTATATTATTCGAACATTTTATAAGATTGCTTTCAAATGAGGGCGATTTAGTAGTAGATCCATTTCTAGGAAGCGGTTCTTCTGCAATTGCAAGCTATAGATTAAATAGAAATTTTATCGGTGTTGAATTAGAAGAAAAATATGCTAAATTAGCGAATATGAGGGTAGAAGATGAAAAAGACAAGTTATTGATTTGTTTTCTGGAGTTGGTGGACTATCTAAAGGATTTTTTTCGACTCAGGATTTGAAATTGTTTTTAGCAAATGAAGTTGATTATTCTATAGCTAATTCTTATAAAAAAATCATCCTAAAGTGAAAATGATTAATGAAGATATTTCAAAAATTAGATATTGATGATGTTTTTAATGAGTATAAAAATATAGACGTAATTGTTGGGGGACCACCTTGTCAAGGATTTTCTCAAAAAGGGAAAAGAAAAATAATGGATGATCCACGTAATTATTTATTTAAATATTTTTTTGAGGTAGTTAGTGTTGTTAGACCGAAGTATTTTTGTGCTAGAAAAATGTACCCAACATATTAACTGCAAATAACGGACATTTTAAAGACGAAATTTATAGCTTATGTTCCAGTAATGGTTACACGTTATGATGATACCCTAGTAAGGAAGATTATCCAGAATGTTAGTGTTTATGATGACCACTTTGTAATATGCTTTAAATCTGGAATTGAAATGGAAGTATGATTTAATACTAATATAAACCGTCAATTAAGAGTTAGGTTCTCTTGATTGGCGGTTTTTTTGCATTGACTTTTACATGATTTATACATGTGATATTATCAAAAAAATGTTGTTTATAAGGTTATTGATAAGGAGTTGACCACATGAGTGATGTAATAAGCTGTTAGATGAAGCTATTAAAGAAACCGAAAAACTTGTACGAAGGAGAAGTCTTTATTTTTTTAAGGAATTGTTTAAAGGATATGTATGGAACAGGATACCGAGAAAGGACTGTACTAATGTCTTAGTAGATGTTTTTGAGATATTTTAAATAATATAAAAACACTTGAATAAATGCTCATATAACTATTGACACAAGAGAAAAATAATAATATAATAAATATACAACGTATGAATGTTTGTTCAAGTAATCAGATGAAATGATTTAAAAAGAGGTGATAATATGACTAAAAAATTTAATTCAATTGAAAGATGTGACTGCAATGTAATTCATGAGGATATTGTAAATCAAGTTAGAGATAAAATGCCTCAAGAAGAAAGCCTTTATGATCTAGCAGAATTATTTAAAGTATTTGGAGATTCAACACGAATCAGGATATTATGGGCTTTACATGAAGCTGAAATGTGTGTTTGTGATATCGCTGTATTACTTAACATGACACAATCAGCAATTTCCCATCAGCTGAGAGTCTTAAAAACAAGCTAATTTAGTGAAAAAAACAGAAAAGAAGGCAAAGTAGTATATTATTCATTAGTTGATGATCATGTAAGAGAAATATTTGACCAAGGTCTAATTCATATCAACGAGAAGTAGTAATGCGGTAGAATAGAATATTTTTTGAAGATATTTGGGCATATATTTAAGTCTTCATTTCAAATGAGCAATGCTTCAAGAAAAATTTGAAAAAAAGACTTGTAGTATTCAAAAATAAAATTACAAATAATATTTAGGAGGATTTAATAATGAAAAAGAAATTTATACTTGAAGGTTTAGATTGTGCAAATTGCGCGGCAAAAAAATGGAAAAAGGCTATTAATGAGCTTGATGGAGTGAAAAGAAGCTACTGTTAACTTTATGACCACAAAAACTCGTTATTGATGGTGAGGATGAAAAAAATGCCAACAATAATAGCAGAGGCCGAAAAAATAGTTAAAAAAATCGAACCCGATACAACTATGAAAAAGGCTTAAAGGAGGCTATTTAGTATGACAAAACGACTATGGCGAATAATTATTGGTGCAGCCGTGTTAGCTACAGCAGTATTGCTTAGTTTAAATAACGAATGGTTACAGATTGCTCTCTTTATAATAAGTTACATTATTGTAGGTGGAGATGTTGTAAAAAAGAGCTGTAAAAAAATATTTTTAAAGGTCAAGTTTTCGATGAAAATTTTTTAATGAGTATTGCAACAATTGGTGCATTTTTTATTGGTGAGTATCCTGAAGGTGTTGCAGTTATGCTGTTTTATCAAGTTGGAGAACTGTTTCAAAGCTATGCAGTTGGCAAGTCGAGAAAGTCAATTGCAAGCCTTATGGATATTCGACCAGATTATGCAAATGTTAAAAAAGGTGATGAACTTGTCAAAGTTGACCCAGATGAAGTACAAATTGGAGATATTATTGTAATTAAAGCAGGAGAAAAAATTCCTCTTGATGGCAAGGTAATTGAGGGAAGTTCAATGATTGATACATCGGCACTAACAGGCGAATCTGTTCCTCGTGAAGTAGAAGTTGGAAGTGATATCCTAAGTGGGTGCATCAACATTAATGGGGTTATTACAGCAGAGGTTACCAAAGGAATTTGGAGAATCTACTGTAAGTAAAATTCTTGATTTAGTTGAAAATGCAAGTAGTAAAAAATCCAATTCAGAACAATTTATTACGAAGTTTGCGAGATATTATACACCGGTTGTGGTTATAATTGCAGTTTTTCTAGCTATTATACCACCTCTTGTTATAGACAGGGGCGACTTTTTAGTGATTGGATATATAGAGCACTAGCATTCCTTGTGGTATCCTGTCCGTGTGCTTTTAGTTATTTCAATTCCTTTGAGTTTCTTCGGTGGAATAGGTGGAGCCTCAAAAAAAGGTGTTTTTAGTCAAGGGTAGTAATTATTTAGAGGCATTAGCAGAAACTGAAATTGTTGTTTTTTTGATAAAACTGGAACACTAACGAAAGGTGTATTTAATGTACAGGAAATTCATCCAGAAGGAGTTTCCAAAGAAGAGCTACTAGAATTAACTGCACATGCGGAAAGCTATTCCAATCATCCGATTTCACTTTCACTGAAACGTGCATATAGCAAAGAAATAGACAATGGACGTATTTCAGATGTAGAAGAGATATCAGGTCATGGTGTTATTGCAACAGTAGATGGCAAAAAGGTTATGGCAGGAAATATCAAACTTATGAAAATGATGGATATCCCTTATTTCAAGGGAGAGCTGATCGGTACTATTGTACATGTTGCTGTTAATAACAAATATATAGGTTACATTGTAATTGCCGATGAGGTAAAGGAAGATTCAGCACAAGCAATCAAGGAACTTAAGGCAGCTAATATTAAACAAACAGTTATGTTGACAGGTGATAATAAAAGTATTGGTTCAAAAGTTGCTAAAGAGCTTGGTCTTGATAAGGTTTATGCAGAACTGTTGCCAGCAGACAAAGTTGAAAAACTAGAAGAATTATTTTCGCAAAAATCTAAAAAAGGTAAACTTGCCTTTGTTGGTGACGGAATCAATGATGCACCTGTATTAGCTCGTGCAGACATTGGAATAGCAATGGGTGGTTTAGGTTCTGATGCGGCCATTGAAGCTGCTGATGTTGTAATTATGACTGATGAGCCATCGAAAATTGCTACTACAATGAAGATTTCTAAAAAGACACTAAAAATTGCACATCAAAACATAGTATTTGCAATTGGAATAAAAATAATTGTTCTTATTTTGAGTGCTTTTGGAATAACTACTATGTGGGCAGCTATATTTGCAGATGTAGGTGTAACTATCATCGCAGTATTAAATGCTTTTAGAGCTTTGAATGTAAAGAATCTATAAACTATTTTTCCTATTCACCCCTTGAATGATACCGATAATTGACGATACAATCAAGGGGTATTTTTTAATTTAAAAACTATAAATGAAAATTGGTTGGGATTTACCTTGAATTAAATGGTTTTAAATATATGGAGGTTATGTAATTGAAAGTTATTGATGAATGTTGCTGTGAATGTATCACACAAAAATTTAAATAGAACAAAGGAGAATTGAATCAAGTCATTCCTATGAAAGAACACATATAAAAATCAATTTAGGCAACCGAAGCTTTTAGTAGATGCTTATTTGAAAAAGTGAATTAGTATAATAAAAACGACTCTTATGTACGATAACCTTATGCTATTGATAAAAAGTTTATAGACCTGTTTCTACTTACAGACAAGACTACTTTGGCATACGTAGTGTTCACTTGTTTCATGTTGAGGTGGTATCACTGCTTGTACGAGCTGGGAGGGCATTAGCGAGTAGAAGTAGATGCTCCGCCAATGGGATAGGACTCGTAGAATAAGGAGAAACACCGACGAGATGATACGGTAAGTTCGAACCCGCTGAGTGTGTGGCCTGCTCTTCCAAGCTGAGACAGTCGAAAAGTAGAAGGGGATGGTATTGGTATCAATCAATGAGCAACAAAGTAACAGCATGATTCGAAACATTTGCTTGTAATTTGAGGAGGAACATCAATATGGATGGAATAACAAATGATTATAAAAAAACGGCTAAACTAATGAAACAATTATGGCCCTGATTGTCTGATAAAGAAGCTATTGATGAAGTAAAAATATACGAATGGCAAAAATACTGCAATCTTTACTGAGTTGAAGGTGACACAATTGTAGGTCTAGCACTATGTTCACTCAGATTTGATTATGTTGAAGGTTGTAAATATAGTCCTGTTGGATTCTTAGAAGGGATTATTGTCGACGAGGAATATCGTTTAAAGAATATTGCTAAAAAAATCTCTGTACAAAAATGTGAGGAATGGGCGAAAAAAATAAAGGATGTAAGGAGTTTGCAAGTGACTGTACTTTAACGAATACGGATTCTATAATATTTCATCTCAATATTGGATTTCAGGAGGCAAATAGAATTATTCATTTTAAGAAGAATTTATAATTTCAGAACATGGTAAAAATTTATGTATCTTTAGGAAGTGTGAAAGAATGGACGGACTACGAATTACTTTTTCATTAGTTAAGAATATAATAATGTTGTAAAGTTAATCGAGGAGTGATTGATGAAGATTATTAGTAAAGTAGCCATAAATAAAAAGATGGTTCTGGTCCTTATAATTATACGCTACGTCAACATTTAGTAGACTTAGCAAAAGAAAAAAAGAAATTGACTATCGTTTAGATATTTATCCATTTTATGGAAGTGATGCTTCAGCTGCTATGCGTGCAGGAGCAGATGTCAAACATGCTTTTATTAGGAGCAGGGATTGAATCAAGTCATTCCTATGAAAGAACGCATATAAAATCAATCCAAGCAACTGAAGCTTTAGTAGATGCTTATTTGAAAAGTGAATTAGTATAATAAAAAACGACTCTTATCGTTTGATAGGAGTCGTTTATTTTTTGATATAGAGTTTTATTAATGAGTTTCATATCCCATTAAAATACCACCTTGTTCAGCATAGTAGCTACATAATCCACTAGTAGGATAAGCTTGAACATCAGCATTAGGAAATTCAGCATGAATCGTTGTTGTAATCATGGCACAAATTTCAGGGTTGTCGCAATGACTAATCGCCACACGTCCACCTTGGTAATGATTTTTCTTCATTTCATCCCAAATAGCAGCTACAGCACGTTTTTGGCCACGTGATTTATGAAGTAATTCTAATGTTCCTTCTGTACTAGCTTGTCCAACCATACGAATATTTAATAATCCAACAACACGTCCAACTAATTTGCTAAGACGACCGTTTTTCACTAAATTATCTACACTTGCTAGAGCAAATAATAGTTTAGTTTTTGAATGATAATTATGAGCCTTTTTCAACAACTACTTCAAAAGAAGGGTCTTCTTTGATGAAGTTTGCAATGAGCTTGTGAGTAATACCATTTCTCCGCTGGCTGATAAGCTGTCGATAATTTCAATGTTTGCTTCAGGATGTTCTTCTAAGTACATTTTTCGCTAATTGTGCACTATTATGGCTTCCAGATAAAGTACCAGTAATCGTTACGACAATAATATTGTCGGCACCTTCAAATGATTGTAAATAGCTCTCAGGGGCTTGGACAAGATGAAGAAGTTTTCCTTCATAGGCATACATTTTACCATCATTTGATCAATTTCTAATGCTTCATTATCAATAAATTCTTCCTCACCTACATGAATGGTTAAAGGAACGTTCACATAAGTACAATGCTCAGGTAGAGATTCAATGTGTTTAATATCACAACCAGAATCTGTAACAATTTTCCAAGTCATTTGTTTCCTCCTAGGGATTGTATTTTCATTTAATGAATTCAATATACTGATAAAAAAAGTTGAAATGTCAATTTATAACTGAAACGCTATCACGGTTGAAAATAAGTATAAAAAATCTGTAAAATAAAATGGAAGAAGAACAAGGAGGAGTTCCAATGAAAAGAGCAGCCATTGTATTGACAACAGGTTTTTGAAGAAATTGAGGCAATAGCGCCAATGGATATTTTACGTCGTGCAGGAGTAGAAGTAGATATTGTTGGAGTATTAGGAAATGAGGCAACAGGTTCTCATGGTTTAACTATTTCTACAGATAAAAGAATTATTATCTGTGAAAAATGAATTATATGATATTGTTATTTTACCTGGTGGTATGCCAGGAGCAAAAATTGTTAAAAATCATCAAGAGGTCCAAGAATTCGTCAAACTTCATTATGATTCAGGTAAATTGGTTGCAGCTAATTGTGCTGCACCGATTGCCATTGAAAATTCTGGAGCGTTAAAGAATCGTCATTACACTTGTTATCCTGGATTTTGAAAAACAAATTGCTGATGGTACTTATACAGGTGATTTTGTACATCAAGATGATCGAGTGATTACGGGTTCAGGTCCCGCAGCAGCATTTGAATTTTCTTATATTATCGTTGAGGCATTAGGGATTGATTCCGCACCACTGAGAGAAGCGATGGGATATAATCGTTTGTTGAAATAAGAAATAAAAAATAGAGTTATATATCAATTAAATGAAAATGGACAAAAAGAATCTAAATAAAATGGTTAAGATTCTTGTCCATTTTTCTTTATTAATTTGCTTGTTTGATAAGTTGTTAGTATAATGAAATGGACTATGGTAATTGGAGTTTTAAGTAATATTTAAGGGGTAGTATTAATGTTACAAATATGTTACAATATTACAGAACGATGTTATCATAGAAGAAATTATCCGAATATTAAAGATTAGAGAAGGGATTCTATGCACGAAAAAGAATTGAAACAATTAAAAAGAGAGGCTAAGAGAAGATGGCGTTAGAATGACCACTCAAAGAATAGCCATTTTAGATTATTTAGCGGAGGCACATCATCCTACTGCAGAAGATATTTATACTGCTATTGTAGCTAAGGATCCAAATATTAGTATGGCAACCGTTTATAATAATTTAAATAAATTAACGGATGAGGGATATTTACTAGAATTAACGTATGGAGATGATGCTAGTAGATATGATTTTAATATCGGGAAGCACTATCATGTTGTTTGTCAAGAATGTGGTATTGTGGAGGATTTATTTTACCCATTATTAGAAGACGTAGAATCAGTTGCAGAAAAGTTTAACAGGGTATAAAGTTCTAGGACATCGAATGGAAGTTTTTGGAGTTTGTCCAAAATGTCAAAAAATTATAAAAAGTGAAGATTAGGACGAGGTTACTATGAAGAAAGATTTGAAGGGAATAAAAACGATTTGAACCATCTCAAATGATTGCGTTAGCTGTCATGATTTTAGTTTTAGTATTAGGGGAGTGGTTTTGTAGTTAGTACTTTAGCAAAAATCACTTAATTAGAAGAAATCAAGAAATCATGAAGAAAGTGGAAGAGGAAGATGCTAAAACAATACAATGAAGCAGTAGAAGTTCAAAACTCAGACAATAGGCAATACTGTATTTACTGTTTCATATCCTACTATTAACCAGCAAGTCGTAGAACCTATTCAAAAAGCAATTAGATGCATTATTAGAAAAAGCAAAAGAACAATATAAAGATGAATCCAGTCGAACTTGGGTATATTTGAAAGTTTATCAATCTCATGTTTTAACGGGAGTTCAAGATGTCTATTATTATCAATCTGTTTATCAAGAAACGAAAAAAAGGATTGGAACAAGTAGCTTATGATGAATTAGGTCATCAATTAGAAGGAAAAAGAAAAGTCTGGTACTGCCGTTATTGGAGAGTTATTTGTTAATGATTTAGAAGTTACGAATCATTTTTGTTAAAAAGCAATGAAAGTTGCTAAGGAACAATCGTTATCAGAAGAGCAAACTGAACAATTGTTACAAGAATTTGCTTATGAAAATTGGAAGAATTTAGATGCTTCTATTATTCAAAATGGATTTAGATTTAACTTAAAAAGAACCAATTCAAACTAGTAGCGGAGAAATGTTACGTCAAAATTTCATTTGCGTTCCAAGAATTATTCCCTATTTTGAAGAGTGATCGTATTCCTGAAAGCCAACAAGAAGCTTATGAAAAATTGGAAAAATCAATTAGAAGGAACGATTAAGTGAAAAACGTGTGGCAATTAGTTTCGATGATGGACCAAGTAGTGAGTTGACTCCGAAAGTATTAGAGATTTTAAAAACGATATGGAGTTCATGCAACATTTTATATTATGGGAAAAACATGTTCCAGGAAATGAAAGTATTATTAAACAAATTGTGGAAGAAGGACATCAAGTAGGAAATCACTCTTACAGTCATCCATTATTGACAACATTAACTCCTGAAGGGGTTCATCAACAGGTAGCAGATACTCAAAAATTAATCGGAGATGCTACTGGTGGAATTCGTCCAACAACTTTACGACCTCCATATGGTGGATTTGACCGTATGGTTGCAGAACAAGCAGGTATCGCAATTTTAACTGGTCTGTGGATACTTTAGATTGGAAGAGTCGTAATGCAAATAGTATTCTTCAAGAAGTAAGAGAAGGAACTTATAATGGTTCGATTATTTTTAATGCATGATATTCATCCAGAAATCAGTTGAAGCTTTACCAAGATTGCTAGATTTCCTACAACAGGAAGGATATGCGATTGGTTCGATTGACGAATTAATGGGTGGACAAGCAATGTTACCAAATCATGTATACTTGATAGAAAAATCATATAAAGAAGTTCATTGATAAAACTAATCAAATTACTTGATTTTTGATAGACTTACGTTAATCTATTAATGTGTTTTAACACAGACCTTGTACCGAGTTTTTGCGATTCACCAACGTTTTACTCAGTAGAAGGAATATTATAAGAAAGAGGTGTTTAGAAATGGCTATTTCTAAAGAACAAAAAAACGCAATCATCAAAGAGTACGCGATTAAAGAAGGAGATACTGGTTCACCAGAAGTACAAATTGCTGTACTTACTTACGAAATCAATCACTTAAACGACCATATTCGTGTACACAAAAAAGACTACCACTCAAACCGTGGTTTATTGAAAAAAAGTTGGTCACCGTCGTAATTTATTAGCTTACTTACGTAACAAAAGATATCCAACGTTACCGTGAGTTAATCAACCGTTTAGGGTTTACGTCGTTAATCAAAAGATTCAACAAGTCTCACCCCATCGATTTTCGATGGGGTGTATTGGTTTTTCTTTACGATCAAAAAGACGACCGAAGTCGTCTTAAAATGATAGTGATTGTTTAAAGGGGCAAATAATCTGATCATTTCGTATTCAATTTTTTTAAATATTTTATCTTTTTAAGAGATAAGCTTCTCCGTATAATTCTTCTATTTCATCATGTCCATAAATATAAGTCCCATCAGGAAAAATGTAAAATTCTTGATTCACGCTATCTTCAGTAGCAATTTCTTTAATCACATGTTTTACCATCTAAATATTCGTGTTTTAAAAAAATTATAATGAGGAATGACTTGCTTTGTTGTCAGACCTAAGCCTGTTAGAAATCTTTGATATTCTGGAGCGATACTTTCTCCTTCTAATTCAGGATGAGCATAAACAGTTTCTGCTGCATTCATCGTTCCAGCGCTGATACCAATGATGACACCTTCAAATGCATTGAATTTTTTTCAGCTAATTGAATTTCTTTGAAAAATTGATTTTTGTGTAGGAACATGCCCACCGGATAAAAATGACTAAATCGACTTCATTTAAATAGTCTTGAATATCTATAGTTTGACGGTGGTCAAAAATAATAAATGGATCAAATTGAAGTCCAACTCTTCAAAATCCTAATTTTGTATAAGAAGAAAAAGTCATCTGTTAATTCAAATGCATCTGGGTCAGAAGATATGTATAAGGTTTTAATGGTTGTTTTACCAAGAGCAGTTTTTCAAATTATCGACAAAACCATTTGCAGTATTCACTTTATAAGATTCAGGAATGCTTGCACTACTAGTTAAAAAAATATTTCATAAGATTCATCCTTTCGAGTTCATAAGCATAGCCTAAGAGAAAAATTTTTTTGTCAAGAATGAAGCTGTGGTATACTACGATAAAAAATGAAATCAGTAAGATGAAAGGAATTTTGAATGACAATTAGAGTAGCAACAATTGAAGATGCATCAGCATTAGTAGAAATTTATCGATATTATGTAGAAAAAAACAGCAATTACGTTTTGAATATGATGTTCCAACTGTGGAAGAATTTGAAACAAGAATTCAAACGACTCTTGAGAAATATCCATATTATGTAGTCGAAGAAGAAGGGAGAAATTTCTAGGATATGCGTATGCTGGACCTTTTGCGAGTCGAAGAGCTTTTTCTTGGTCTGGTGAAATTAGTATTTATTTAAAAGCAAAGATCAACAGAAAAGGATATGGGAAAAATTATATCAATTAATGGAAAGCTGACATTGCAAGAATTAGGGATATCAAAATGTCTATGCTTGTATTGCGACACCCTGAAGTGGAAGATGAATATTTAACAAATAATAGTGTTCAATATCATGAATATATGGGCTATCGATTAGTTGGAGAGTTTAAACGTTGCGGTTATAAATTTGATCGTTGGTATCATATTGTTTGGATGGAAAAAAATGGATTGGGAGTCATGGAAAACTTGTTGAAGAACCTAAAAATTTGATTTCTTAAACATAGATTGTGAATTTTATATCTAAAAAGCCTGCCTGAAGCAGTTTCTTTGATATTGATTTGTGCAGATGGTATAATGAGTACTCATTAAGAAATTACTTTGAGAGTAGTTTATGTCAAAAATTCGAGTACTATTGTACTATAAATATGTACCAATCGAGAAATGGAGCACAATTTGCTGCAGATCATTTGGAATTTTTGTAAATCAATTGGACTAAAAAGGACGTATTTTAGTCGCTGATGAAGGCATTAATGGAACTGTTTCAGGAGATTATGAAACAACTCAAAAATATATGGACTATGTTCATTCTTTACCTGGAATGGAAGACTTATGGTTCAAAATTGATGAAGAAGATGAACAAGCTTTCAAAAAAATATTTGTTCGTTATAAAAAGAAATTGTTCATTTAGGATTAGAAGATAATGATTTTTGATAATGACATTAATCCTTTAGAAACAACTGGAGCTACTTTATCTCCTAAAGAATTTAAAGAAGCATTATTAGATGAAGATACAGTTGTTTTTAGATACAAGAAATGATTATGATATATGATTTAGGTCATTTTCCGTGGAGCGATTCGTCCAGATATTCGAAACTTCCGTGAATTACCACAATGGGTTCGTGATAATAAAGAAAAATTCATGGACAAACGTGTTGTAGTCTATTGTACAGGAGGCGTTCGTTGTGAGAAATTCTCAGGATGGATGGTTCGTGAAGGATATAAAGATGTAGGGTCAATTACACGGTGGTATTGCAACTTATGGTAAAGATCCAGAAGTACAAGGTGAATTATGGGATGGAAAAATGTACGTTTTCGATGAACGTATTGCGGTAGACATCAACCATGTAAATCCTGTTGTAATCGGAAAAGATTGGTTCGATGGTACTCCATGTGAGCGTTATGTAAACTGTTCAAATCCAGAATGTAACTGTCAAATTTTAACTTCAGAAGAAAATGAGGCTAAAATATATCGGTGGATGCAGTGCATGAATGTCGTGTTCATCCCAAGAAATCGTTATGTTGCTGCAAAAGGATTAATTCCTGCAGAAGTAATGGAACGCTTAGCAGCGATTGGAGAAGAATTACCAGTTCAAGCTTAATTGAAAAGTAAAACTCTTATTGTAACGGATGTTATAGTAAGAGTTTTTGTTTTCTTAAAATCGCTTGACAATTTGTATATGGTAGCCAATAATGAATTTATTCTAGTAAATAGGGAGGGATTTCTATGACAAGAACCGCTAGAGGGAACAGTTTCGATTATTATTGCGATTGTATTAATGGGACTGATATTTTATAGTTCATCAATGCCTTATCATGATCAATCGACTTGTTTCAAATATACAGACAGTCTTACCATTTCAACCATTTTTCAGAGATGTTATCAAAAATTCATTTTACTTATGCAGGAAAAAGTGATTAGTATTCCAAGTTTAGGATATGCTCAATTTCTTGAATTTTTTTCATTCGGAAGGGAGCACATTTCTTAGTGTATTACTTCATTGGGCTATCATTGGACGAGAGGATTAAAAGTACATCTGAAAAATCCAGGATGGAGTTTAATGATTGCGATTTTTATAACTGTATTATATGCAATTACAGATGAGTTTCATCAAGGGAATGACACCTGGAAGAACACCACTAGTTCAAGATATGGTATTAGATAGTTTTAGGTGAAATTTTTTGGAGCCTTTAGTAGGATTTTCTAAAAATATATTAAAAAATCGAGAAAAAAATATTTTCTCGATCGTATATATAAGTGACTAGTCAATTTTTGTATAAAGGAGGGAGAAAATGGAGGAGCTAATGAAATGAAATTTTATTGGCAGCACTCAATTCCGCATTGATGACATTCATTTATTGCCTTTTGGTGAGGAGTATCGTTTTTATTTACGAGATGGAGAACAATTATCCTTACTAAAGACGATCGATTCGGATACTGCCAATCGGTGGATTACCTTTGTAAAAGTATCGGTCTGGGATGGATGTGGGGAAAAACGTAGACCGCAAAAGTGGTGCAATGAAATATGAATTGACAAATGGAACAAGTATTGAATTAAGGTTATCAGTGATCACAAACTTTAAAAATGCAAACGTCCGTTGTGATTCGTTTATTACATTTATCGATGGAGGAGAAAAATGTGGAGAAGTATCCACCTATTTTCCAAAAAGATATTGACCTTCTTCAGAGAATGTTACATTACAAGAGTGGGCTAATATTATTTTTCAGGACCTGTCAGCTCCGGAAAAACGACAACGATGTATCACCTGTTGAGAAACCGCGTCAATGATACAAATTTGCAAAGTTATCACCATGGAAGAGCCAGTTGAAATGAGTGAACCTTTGTTTCTGCAAACAGAAATTAATGAAAAAAGCAGGAATTACGTATGAATTACTGATTAAAGTTCACTAAGACATCATCCGGATATGATGTTAATCGGAGAAATTCGAGATGAAATGACAGCTAAAATGGTTATTCGAGGTGCATTAACAGGGCATTTAATGTTGGCGACGGTTCATGCAAAAAGATTGTAAAGGAGTCATTTCAAGGTTAGAGGAATTAGGAGTTACAAAAAGATTTACTAAGGCAAACATTAGTTGCAGTAGTAGCACAACGGTTAGTTCCGAGATATTGTTCTTTATGTCAGAGCCATTGTTGCTTTCCACTGTAATCACATTCCTCTTTCAAACAAAAAGGCAACGTTATTTGATATTGTCTATGGAACTTCATTGCAACATTTGATTCAAGAAGAAGAGATGTTAAATCCCTTGGAACATCCGTTTAATAGAAAGTTGAGGAAAGCTTATGCACTTGGATATATTTCAAAACAAAGCTCGAAGCCTACCAAATCTATTAAGAAATGGTCAAACAAAACGCAAGCATTATTTTTTTAAGTCAAGTTGGTGAGTTATTAGATGAAGGATTTACTTTGCAAGAAACATTGGAATTTGCCAAATTATTGATTCCAAAACAAGAAGCCGTCATTAGTATTATGATGGAACATTTATTGATGGGAGAAAGATTTGATGAAGTCTTATATTTGGTAGGGATATTCCGATTCCATTTGTTCTCAAATTTATTTTATCTATGTCGACAGGTTCTTTTGCACTTTCTTGTCGAACCATTGGACAATATTTAACACAAAAGATATTCAACTCAAAAAATTACGCCAAGTGTTAATTTATCCGTGCATTCTAATTGTGTTTTTAGTTTGCATGGTTGCTGCGATTCGTTATTTATTACTTGGTCAACTGCAATCGATGGTTCAAGTAGAGAGTATCAAAGACCATATGATGCTTTATTTGATATGGAATGGCTTTTGTTCACTTACCTTCGATTGTATTAGGAGTTAGTCTGTTTATAGGCACTGCAGTTGGTATAGTGTATTTATTTTGGAAAAAAATAAAACGATTTTGAAGCGCCTGCGATTTTTAACTCGATTACCAATTGTAGGAAGTTTAGTATGCCAATATTACACATTTTTATATGAGAGAATTTGCCTATTTTTAGGGAATGGGCAGTCATTGTTGCAAATGATTGAACAGATGAAACAAGTAGGTACTGAGCCTTTTTAACAAAAAGCTATTGCTGAGTTTATTGAAGAGGAGATGCAAAAAGGAACTTCGTTTTCAAGTGCAATTCACCAATTGAATTTATTTCAACAACCACTTATTTTTATTAATTGTTCAAGGAGAATTAACGCATCAATTAGATATCAAATTACGACAATTTTCTAAAAATTCATTTGAAGATTTTAAAAGGAACGCTGGAAAAAGAAAAATTATGCTTGTTCAGCTGGTTCTATTTATTGGAATTGGGCTCATGATTATGTCAATGTACATTATTTTAATGTTACCAACATTAACAATGATAGGAGGAAATTAAGATGAAAAAAATTACTAAAGAAGAAAAAGGTTTTACATTAATTGAGTTGCTTATTTGTTTATTTATTATCGGGTTGATGATGCTACTTATTATTCCGAATATTGCTAAAACAAAGAGAAGAGGCACAAAAAGAAATCGGATGCTGCGATAGTGAAAGTTATTGAGAATCAGCAAGAATTGTATCAATTAGATGAAAATGTAAAAGAAAAACCAGATGCTCAAACATTAAAAAATAATGGCTATATTACTCAAGAACAATTAGATTCTTATAATAAGGTGAAGGGAAAAAGCTCAAACAAATCCACAATAATTAAAGAATTGGAGGAACTTCTATGAAATCTCATGCGTTTACACTCGTAGAGCTACTCGTTTCATTCAGTATTCTAATTATATTATTATGGTTAGTTCCTCCGGCTATAGTGGATTTTGGAGAAACGTATCAAGAAAAAGTGTTTATGAAGCAGTTTGAAAAATGATTTGAAATTAGTGCAGGCAAATGCACAGGCAACGGGGAAGAATTCAACGATAGAAATAAACTATCCAAGTGAAAATTATTATCGCTTAAGCTGTCCAGGAAATGAATCATTAAATGCGAGAGAGATACCAAAGAGTATTTCAACAACCAATATTCCTTTAATTCAATTTAAAGGAGAAACAGGGAATTTAACGACATTTAATAAGGTTTCCCAAGTAACATTTAATGGGAAAAATATTCATACCATTTTACATTTCAATTAGGTGGAGGTAGGTATTATGTTGAAGTTTCGAAAAATAAAGCTTTTTGCCTTTTGTAGAAGCTTTAATTGCATTAATGATTGCGACTTTTAACCGTATTATTACTATCTTTCATATTGGGGAATTCTTTAAAAAGAGAGAAAAATGAAGCATGTACATTGAACGAATATTCAAATCAATTAATGAAATTACATGAGAGTAGGCTATCGGTTCCTTATACTGATAAGGAAAAAGATCTTGATTCTAAAAAGAAAGATGAAAAATCCTCAAAAACTAAAGAACAATTCCATTATAAAAACTACTTCAAAAACAGCACTGACTTCTATTTCAATTCATTGTAATCAAGAGGAGGTGATTCGAATTGAAGGAATGGGTTCTACAGAAAAAGTCAGCCTTTTCTTCTGATTGAGCAGTTAATGGCATTGGCGATATTTGCAGTGAGTTTTCTACTGATAAGTGGAGTTTATCAAGTATTAATGAAAGTGCAAAGTAAATTAGAAGTGCCCAACTATATCGAGTGGCATTTAATGGTGACTCAAATGGATACTCATTTACAAGGGTATGCTAGACCTCCTGTTGTATTCGAACATAAATTTGAAGATGGACGTCCTACAAAGGAAGAATCTTATTTAATTAGAGCAAAAATCAGAAAAGGATCAATCAAAAATACTTTTATGGATTAGTAAAGGAGAAGGAAAGAAAAAAGGTTATCATCCATTATTAATAGGATACGAAGAATTGCATATGCATGGTGAAAAAGACGGCGTACGATTTAAAGCGACTCTTCGAAATAAAGAGATATTTGACATATACTTTATTCCAGGAAATCGAGTCATTTCCCTTGAAAAAGAGATTATTCAAGAAGAACATAAAAAGGAGAAAAAAATAATGATGAAAAAATCGGCTATCGTATCAAAAAGATAAAAAGCTAGCCTAGTAGTTCCTTTTTATCCTTATTGTTTATTACTAGCTTAGTGACAGTAGCACTTTATCAAATTAGAGTCGCAAATGCCAATCAATTTCGATTACTCCGTGATACGTATCGTCTGAAAATAATGTTAGAATTAACAACTCAAAAATTTAGATAGTCATTTAGAAGTAAAAGATAAAGAAATGTTATTTCCGAGTAGAATAGACTTTTCGACTGGAAATGTAGAAATTAAATGGGATGAAAAAAAGTAAGGCTTTTGATTTAACGGCAAATTTAAAAATGGTTCAACACGCTCTGAAAAAGTTTATCTTCTAGTTAATGAGAAGAAAGTTAACGAAAAAAACACAGTGAATGAGTTTGTTTCATATGCAATCTATGGTATACTTTTTATGACAATATGAAAAGTTGGTGATTAAATGGAACAAACAATTGAGAAATCTTAAAAACGTGCTCGTCAACAAAAAGGATATACTTTAGATGACTTGCAACAAATTACAAAAAATTCAAAAATATTTAATTGCAATCGAAGAAAAAATGATTTCGATTTAATGCCTGGAGACTTTTTATACTCGTGCATTTATTAAGCAAGTAGCAGAAACAGTTGGAGTAGACGGTACTGACTATTAGAAGAATTTGCATTAGAAACTCCTAAAAATCCTGGAGGAATTCCAGAGGAAGAATCTGTATTAGCAGATAAAAATTTATCTCAAGTCGTTTATCAAATAATCGTGAAGCGCAAACTTCTGTTACGAAAGCTTGGGGACAATTTAAAAATTATTTACCTACAATTTTATTAGGGATGTTAGTAGTAGCGATTGTATTTTGCGATTGCACAGTCACTACTGAATAAACGTTCAACACCAAAGCAGGCAACTGTTTCAACAACTGTAACAGCACCAAGCACAACAACTGCTGAAAAATCGGAAGAAACAACTGTGACGGAAACAACACAATCAACAACTACACAAAAAGAATCAAAAAGAAACAACGATTCGTTATTCTTATGCAAATGGAAATTCATTATATTACACTGCAAAATTAGCTGAATTTCCTGCAAACTTAGTAGTAACAAAACCGTGCAAGAACACAATTGTGGGCAAGAATTACAGCAAATCAAAAAAAGTAGTAGCAGATGGAGCTCCAACAACAGGACAACAATTAGTAGGAGCAATTCCTGAAGGAACTAACTCAATTGTTTTAAACTTTGGTTATACACCAGTTGGTACAATTACTTTTAGCTGGACAAGAAATTCAAATTCCTGATGGAGTTAGTGCTACATCCATTTATATTACAGTAGAATAGAGGGAATTGCATGAATATTGCCAATCGATTAACCATTGCTCGCATAGTCATGATTCCAGTGTTCTTGCTAATCATGTGTTTTTCCAAAAGATATTTTAGGAATGGTGAATGTCTTTCATTCAACTTTAAGTGTGAGTTGGGTATTGGCAATGATCATTTTTACCATAGCTAGTATTACGGATTTTTTTAGATGGTTATTTAGCAAGAAAATATCATTTGATTACCAATTTTGGAAAAATTTGCGGATCCTTTAGCGGATAAATTATTAGTGATGACGGCTTTTATTACATTAGTAGGAGCTAGTGTTATTCCAATGTGGATTGTAGCAGTGATTGTATGTAGAGAACTAGCTGTAACAGGGCTTCGTTTATTATTAGTCAATGATGGAGAAGTACTTGCAGCAGCATAGCCTGAAAAGTTAAAACAGCAACACAAATGTTAGCGATTATCTTTTTATTGATGGATGATTTTTCCAGTAAAAGGGTTGCTCGTTTTCAATTGGAACGATTTTTGCTATATGTTTGTTTAGTTGCAACAGTATATTCAGGAGTAGATTACTTTATAAAAAAATAAAACATGTTTTTGCAGATTCATTTTCTGTTTAATGGTGGAGGCTGGGATTTACCCAGCCTTTTTGTTTATGTGGACTTTTTCAGTCCGTCACGCCCGTAGGTGCGTGATAAATAAACCACCCGCCATGCGGGTGCGCATCGAAGGTTATACCAAAAACTCCAATCGCGATACAATAAAGGTGTTCAAGCCTACTCATATAGCGAGAGGAGAAAAATATATGGAAAAAGCTAATAGTTTATCACATTACAAAATGGATGTGTAAATACCACATTGTTTTTACACCTCAAGCATAGACGGGAAAGTTATCTATAATCAATATAGGAAAAGTTTGGGAGAAATATTTCGTCGATTGTGTAGTTATAAAGGAGTAGAGATTATAGAAGGGCATCTTATGCCGGATCATGCTTCATATGTTGGTAAGTATTCCACCAAGAATAAGTGTTTCAAATTTTATGGGATATTTAAAAAGGAAAAAGCGCACTAATGATGTTTGATAAACACGCAAATTTAAAATATAAATTTGGGAACCGTCATTTTTGGGCAGAAGGATATTATGTAAGCACAGTAGGTCTCAATGAATCTACCATAAGAAAAATATATACAAGAACAAGAAAAACATGATATAGCAATCGATAAATTAAGTGTAAAAGAGTATGAAGATCCCTTTAGGGATAATGGTCGCAATACAAACGCCTCTTTAAGAGGCAAGTGACGAGTCAAAAAGCAATAAGGCTTTGAACGAGTGAAAGCCAGCGTCTTGAGGCGCTGGCTTTGTAATCTGGGCTTATAGTCTGGTTCAAACCACCCGTTAGACGGGTGGTTGTGATTTTTATAAATGAGGAGTAGAAAGTATGAAAGCAGAAATAATTACAGTCGGTACAGAATTATTAATGGACAAGTCATTAATACAAATAGTGCAACCATTGCTAGAGAATTAGCAAAGTTGTCTATTCCAACTTATTACCAACAAACTGTTGGAGATAATCCAGAAAGAATGTTTGAAAGTATTCAACTAGCTAGCAGTCGTAGTGATTTAATTATTTTTAAGTGGTGGATTAGGACCAACAACAGATGATATTACAAAACAAGTTTTAGCAAAAATTTGTTCAAAAAAAGAATTAGTAGAAGATGAAGAAGCGATGGATAAAATTATTCGTTTCCATAAACAACTCATCTACCAATGAGCCCTAATAACCGACTCCAAGCATTAGCTTTTGAAGGAGAAACAGTTTTAAAAATCATAATGGATTAGCGATTGGCGGAGCAGTAGAAACGGATTCAACTATTTTCATTGTGTTACTAGGCCCTCCAAGTGAATTAAAAATGATGCTTGAAAAAGAGGCGATTCCATATTTAAAAGAAAAAAAGTTTCAAATGAAGGAACTTTTGTATCTAGATATTTACGTTTTTTTGGAATCGGAGAATCTAGATTAGTCACTGATTTAGAACAATTAATTGAAGAACAAACGAATCCAACAATTGCTCCATATGCAGGAATGTATGAAGTCGTTCTTCGTTTAACCGCAAATGGGGATACAAAAGAAGAGTGTGAACAGTTATTAGATGAATTAGAAACAAAAATATTGTCCGTTGAACGTGAATATTTTTTTATGGATATGGAGAATATCAAACACTATTATCCATTACAAGTGAATTATTAAAAATAGTGGATTAAGTATTGCTTCTGCAGAAAAGTTTAACGGGAGGACTCTTTGCTTCAACATTAATTTCTGTTGAAGGAAGTTCACAGTATGTATTAGGTTCTTGTGTTGCCTATCAAGAAGCTATAAAGAAAAAAATCAATTACAAGTTTCTCAAGAAATATTAGAAACATATGGAATGGTCAGTGCAGAGTGTGCTGAAGCGATGGCAGAAAATGTACGGACAATATTTGGCAGTGACCTTGGAATTTCCTTTACAGGAATAGCAGGTCCATCCCCAATGGAAGAAAAAGAAGTAGGAACTGTATTTATTTCATTAGCAGATGGGGTAGAAACAAAAAACAATTGAATTACATTTAGCAAGAAATCGTAATGGAAACCGAGAATATGCGGTTCAATATGGACTAAAATGAGCTAAGAAAATATTTATTAAAAAATAACAGAACAAATGTTCGTTTTCCTTGCTTTCACTATTGAATATAGTGTATGATAAGAATGAATTAAGAGGACATGGAGGTTTAACATGGCAGATCAAGAAAATCGTCAACGTGCATTAGATGATGCATTGAAAAATTGAAAAGAGTTATGGTAAAGGTGCAGTAATGAAATTAGGAGAAAAAGCTGATTCGCAAGTTCAGACAGTTTCTTCAGGTTCATTAGCATTAGATATTGCATTAGGAGCAGGTGGTTACCCTAAAGGAAGAATTATTGAAATTTTCGGTCCTGAATCAAGTGGTAAAACAACAGTTGCTTTGCATGCGGTAGCGGAAGTACAAAAACGTGGTGGAGTAGCAGCATTTATCGATGCGGAAACATGCTTTAGATCCAGAATATGCAAGAGCATTAGGCGTTAATATTGAAGAATTATTATTATCTCAACCAGATACTGGTGAACAGGGACTTGGGAATTGCAGATGCATTAGTAGCTTCAGGTGCAGTTGATATTGTGATTGTCGACTCTGTAGCTGCATTAGTACCACGTGCAGAAATTGAAGGAGATATGGGACAATCTCATGTGGGGCTTCAAGCTCGTTTAATGTCTCAAGCACTTCGTAAATTATCAGGGACAATTAACCGTACGAAAAACAATTGCGATTTTTATTAACCAATTACGTGAAAAAGTTGGAATTATGTTCGGTAATCCAGAAACAACACCTGGTGGACGTGCTTTAAAAATTCTATGCAAGTATTCGTTTAGATGTTCGCCGTAGTGATCAAATTAAAAAATGGAGCAGAAATTTTAGGAAATCACACTAAAAATTAAAGTTGTGAAAAATAAAGTTGCACCACCATTTAAAAACAGCTGAAGTGGATATCATGTATGGGGAAGGAATTTCTCAAATTGGAGAAATTTTTAGATATGGCTTCTGATTTAGATTTCGTGAAGAAGAGTGGCGCTTGGTATGCGTACAATGATGAAAAAAATTTGACCAAGGTCGTGAAAAATGCGAAGAAATACTTAACGGAACATCCAGAAATTGTTGAAGTATTAACACAAAAAAATTCGTGCTCACTATAATATTGGTGGGAAGTCCTTTCTCAAGAAGTAGAAGATTTAGGTCAAACAAATTTATTAGATGAAGAATAGCATGATAGAGGAGAATGATTTAGCTTTAATCATTCTCTTTTTTTGAAAAAATTCTAATAGCAAAAACTAATTGAATGATGAATATCGGTAGAAAAGTTAAACAAATTCGTTATAATGGTGTTTTTGATGGAAGGGCTATAATGAAATGAGAGAATGTGATATTATTAGTATGAATCTTAAAAATATTAGGGTGAGGTGTATCCATGTCAATGAATCAAAGAATCTTAATTATTGAAGACGAGAAAAATTTAGCTACGATTTGTAGAGTTAGAATTACAGCATGAAGGATATGAAACAAAAATTTGTTTCGATGGACGTAGTGGCTTACAAATAGCTACTGAGGAAGATTGGGATGTTATTTTTATTAGATTTAATGTTGCCAGAATTAAACGGACTAGAAGTGGTTCGCCGCTTACGTCAAGTGAAGAAAACACCAATTATTATTATGACTGCTAGAGATTCTGTAATGGACCGAGTAACAGGATTAGATCAAGGAGCAGATGACTATGTTGTGAAGCCTTTTGAAATTGAGGAAATTTAGCAAGAATTCGTGCATTATTTAGACGATTGAGTATCGAGGAAGAAGCACGAGTACAAAAAGCAAACGATTTTAGAATATCGTGATTTAGTCATTGAAAAAGAAAAATCGTACAGTGCGTCGTAATGGAGAATTAATTGATTTAACGAAGAGAGAATATGAATTACTATTAATGTTAATGGAAAATATTAATGTCGTTCTTTCACGAGAAGTTTTATTAAACCAAGTATGGGGATATAAAATGGAAGTAGAAACGAATGTTATTGATGTATATATTCGTTATTTAAGAAATAAAATTGATATTCCAGGTCGTAAGTTACATCTCAAACTGTTCGAGGAACAGGTTATGTAATGCGTCGTTAATCAAGTCAAAATGGAGGATATCATGAAAGTAAAACATGAAGAAACTTCCGTTGGGAAAAAATGGTGGTTGATTATTTCGACCACTATTTTTACTATTATCATTGGTAACGGTTGGATTTTTAGTATTTGAACTCCAATATTATCAAAAATCAAAAATAGCTCTAACGGAAAAAATATAGAGAACAATTAAGCGAGAAATTATCAGAATACGAATCGCCACTCACTTCAGCCAATATTATAGCTACATTGAATCAAAAATAATAGTTACCAGAAAGATAAAGATGGTATTTATCAAAAAGAAATTTTTATATTAATGATCAACAATTTAATGTACAAGTATTTGGAACAAATCGAAAAGAAATTTTTAGAACTCAATCTTGGAATGATGGAGAATTGATTGGGAATGACTCTAAAACTCAGATTAAGAAATTAAAAAATGGACAAACAATTTTTCAAACTTCTATGCCTATCATTTCTAACAAAAACAAGAGTTTTAATAGGGTATTTAGCAATTACAAATCGATTAGATAATTTAAAACAATTAAAAGAGGAATTAAATCAGTTAGCTCTGTCAATTCTTTTTGTTTCTGCAATTATTGCGATTGTTTTAGGATACTTACTATCGAATCAAAATGACTAAACCGATTAAAAATTCAAGAAATCATTTCATCCATTAGTGAAGAAAAATATTTCAACAAAGCGAATTAAGGTTTCAGAAAAAGAACGATGAATTTGCAATTGTTTCTGAACATTTTAATGAATTATTAGATAAGATTAGTTTTTATATTGAACAGCAAAAACATTTCGTAGAAGATGTTTCTATGAATTAAGAACGCCTGTAGCGATTGTAGAAGGGCATTTAAAGTTGTTAAATCGTTGGGGAAAAGATGACCCTGAGGTGTTAGAAGAATCCCTTCAAGCTTCATTAGTAGAATTGCAAAAGAATGAAAACATTAGTACAGGAAATGCTTGATTTATCTCGTGCACCTCAAGTGAAAGAACAATATAAAGATGCTACAACGAATGTTACTGAAGTTGCTGACAAGTGGTGCATAATTTCAGAGTCTTATATCCTGAATTTACATTTATATTTGATGATGATTTAAAAGCGTGATTTATGGATACCTATTTATTTAAATCATTTAGAGCAAGTAGTCATTATTTTAATGGATAATGCCGTGAAATATTCTCTTGATCGAAAAAGAAATTATATTGAGTTTATCAAAAAGGGGAAGAGCATGTAGAAATTGCGGTTCAAGATTTTGGAATGGGAATGACGGAAGAAGATCGTAAAAGTTTTCTCAAGATTTTATCGTAAAGTCGATAAAGCTCGTTCAAGAGAACGAGGCGGTAATGGTTTAGGATTATCCATTGCGAAAGAATTAATTGAAAGTTATGATGGAGAGATTTCAGTGACAACTTTATTAAATCATGGTTCTATTTTTTTAAAATTACATTACCTTTGACGAAAAAAGATAAAGGAATGAAATAATGGAATGTTAAATAAAGATAAAAAAACTACGCAAGAAAAATTGCTAAAGAAAAATTTATTGCGGTTGAGTAAGGAGGAAAAGAATCGTTCAAGAAGATAAGATTATTGCTTATCTGGAAAAGAATGCTCAATGGCAAACTGCTCAAGTAATTGCATTAACGAAATCAATGCCAATGGAATTTTCATTGGAAAAAGTTGTACAGGTAGCTCGAAACATGAATAAGACGATTGTAGTTCCAGTAACTTTGCCACATCGACAAATGAAGTTTGCATATTGGGGTGAAAAGACTGAATTTCAAAAAAATTCCTTTGGAGTTGAAGAACCAATTCAGCCAGTCTGGGTAGAGGAAGAGCAAATTGATTTAGTCATTGTTCCAGGATTAGCTTATTCTAAAAAGGAGAGCGATTAGGATTTGGTGGAGGATATTATGACCGTTTTTTTAGAAAGACATCATTATTTCTACCATGAGTCTTGCTTATAAAGAACAACTTTATGATGAAGCAAGTTAGAAGTCGACGTGTTTTGATCAAACTATTCAAACACTGATTACAATGGAAGGAGTGACGAATATAAATGAATTATTGGAGAAAAAGAAAGATATAAAAGAACCATTTTACATAATTTAACGGTTTCGAATGCATTTTTATTGATACAAATCGTGATGTTTATCGTTATGACATTACATGGAGGTTCAACTAATCCAGCAGTATTAGTCCATTATGGAGCAAAGTATAATCCATTTATTATTGCTTTTCATCAATATTGGCGTTTTATTACTCCGATATTTTTTTACATATTGGAATGGAACATCTTGTAATGAATAGTATCTTTTTATATTTTTAGGAAATCAGCTAGAAAGTATTATTGGTCATGGAAAATTTTTGTAATCTATCTACTAAGTGGCATTATTGGAAATGTGGCAAGTTTTGCTTTTTAGTCCTTCTATTTCAGCGGGGGCAAGTACGTCATTATTTGGCTTTATTTTGGAATTATTTTTTATATTTATCTACAAAGCATAAATATATTTATTTTCAGAGAGTTAGAATGCAATATAAAGCTCTATTAATCATGAACCTTGTATCCAGCTTATTTTTTTAAGTAGAGTAGATGTTTATGGACATCTTGGTGGTTTAGTGGGTGGATATATTGCGACTGCTGTTTTTTTACATTTAGAGGAGATGGAGTAACAAAAATTTTATGAAAGAATCTTATTTGGGATTGCTTACATTATTGTATTTATCGTGTTGTTCTTCATTGGACTAACACAATTTATACTATGAAATCCCTTTACAAACTGATATACTATAAATATATGAATACGTTTTTATGAGGTGAGTATTATGAATAAAAATTATTGGAATTGATTTAGGAGGTACATCGATTAAGTTTGCTATTTTAACACAAAAATGGTGAAATTCAAGAAAAATGGTCTATTCCTACAAATATTTTAGATGAAGGGAGCCATATTGTACCAGATATTATTCAATCGATTAAACATAAATTAACGCTATTAGGGTTAACAAAGGATGATTTTTAGGAATTGGAATGGGTTCTCCTGGTGTAGTCAATCGCCAAGAAGGAACTGTTATTGGTGCGTATAATTTAAATTGGAAAACATTACAACCAATTAAACAACAAATTGAATTAGAATTAGGCTTATCATTTTATATTGATAATGATGCGAATGTGGCTGCTCTAGGAGAAAAATGGGTTGGCGCAGGGAAATAATGAACCAGATGTTGTTTTTGTAACACTAGGAACTGGTGTTGGTGGTGGAGTCATTGCTGGTAACCAATTGATTCATGGATTTAGTGGTGCCGGTGGTGAACTTGGTCATATTGCCGTTGATTTTGAAGAACCGATTGCTTGTACATGTGGTAAAAAAAGGTTGTTTAGAAACAGTAGCTAGTGCAACGGGTGTTGTGAATTTAACACGTCGTTATGCAGAAAGATATGCTGGAGATTCAGCATTAAAAGCAAAAATTGATGATGGGCAACAAGTTACTGCTAAAGATGTTTTTTTGATTTAGCAAAAAGAACAGGATAAGTTAGCATTAATCGTGATTCGTCATTTCTCAGAATATTTAGGTGTAGCATGTTCACATATTGCCAACATTTTAAATCCATCAAGAATTGTGATTGGTGGTGGTGTGAGTGCTGCTGGAGAATTTTTATTAAAATGGTGTTCGTGAGGAATTTGAAAAATGTTTTCCTCCAATTAAAGATTCAACTGTTTTAGCATTGGCTGAATTAGGAAAATGATGCCGAGTTATTGGAGCGGCTTCATTAGTATTAATTGGGGAAAGCATAATTAGAGAGGTAGTATTGTATGTTATTTTGGATTGTATGGAGTATTTTTAGCAGTATATGTTGCGTATATTGCGGTATTATTTTGGATGCGTCGTAGTGCAGCAGAAACTTTAGATGCAGCAGAATTTAGTAAAGATTTACGTCATGGTCAATTGATTGATTTGCGTGAAAAAGGATGAGTTTAGAGCGGGACATATTTTAGAGCTAGAAATATTCCTTATTCTCAATTTAAGGATCGTATGTTTGAATTGAGAAAAGATCAACTGATTTATTTATATGAGCAAGGGATGACGATTTCAGGAAGAGCAGCGTATCGTTTAAAAACGTAAGGGTTATTCGAATATTTTTCATTTTGAAAAATGGATATGATGCTTGGAAATGGGAAGGTCAAAAAGGGTATTAAGGATTAAAATAGACTTTTGTCTGTTGTAGCAAGGGATTTGGCAGCAGCTTCGTAAAGCGAATTATGCTCAAAAAATCGAGCCTAGTGTCTCGATTTTTCCCCGAGTAAGAGTAGCCAACGTGGCTACTCTTACCATTGCTACGACGAAAAGTCTTTTTGAATTTGACGTGATTTTACGAGAGTACGTTAGTAAAGCTAGACTTTGTCTGATGTAGCAGAGGACGCCAGTAGCCAGCGAAGCTGTCTCGCCAATGCTACGACGAAAAGTCTTTTTAATTTGACGTGATTTTACGAGAGTCCGTTAGCAAAAGAGACTTTGTCTGATGTAGCAAGGGACGGGTAGCAGCTTCGCTGTAGTGAAAGGATTGAATATATACATGGAAAGTTTATTAACTGATAAAAAGATACCTTATGTCAGTAATTTTTGATAATTTTTGGTAGTTCATTAATGACTTTTTGCGATACCAGTTTATATATTAGGATTGAGTAATTCAGTTTTTATATTTATCTTTAATATCTTCTTTAACAATTCTCCTGTTTCTAGTTCTGGGGGATGCCATTTGGAGCTTTTGGTTGATAAGTTAAATATAAAGAAAATATTGTATTTATCTGACTTCATTAGATTCTTTTTATATTTTGCTTCATTTTTATAGTGGTTTATATCGATAGGTTAGGTATTAAATTGTGGACACTAATCATAGTAACTATTTTTAGTAAGTTGTATTAACGTTATTAGTTCAATATCAGAAACAACTTACCTCCCGTATCTATTTAAACGCACAGATGATTTTACATCTTTAAATAGTAGTATCTATTCCATACAATATATTTTAGGTATTTTATCTCCTATTGTGGGTGGAATGATATATAGTAAGTATTCAATTGGAATTTTATTGTTGATTAGTAGTTTATGCTATCTCTTAAGTTCATTTTCATTTTTATTATATTAAAGCTGTAGAAAATAAATCTAATCATAAATTTTCATTTGAAATTTTTAAGGATATATTTGCTGATATTGTAAAGGGTTATGTATATGTTTCAAGTAGAAAAACAGTATTTTTACCATTAGTTATTACAGCTATTTTTTTAATATATTAACAGCGAATTTTCAAAATGATAGTCTGATTTTTGAAAAATATCGTAAATTTAGATGCTAGTCAGATTGGATTTGTTGTATCAGTTGCTACTAGTGGAGCACTTTGTGGAGCTTTTTAATAAACTTTCTGAGTAAGAAATTTGAATTTCATCAGCTGTTCATTGCAAATATTTTTACTCAATCTATACTAAGAATTATTTATGCACAATGGAGTAATGTTTATATGATTGTTGCAATTACTTTTTGTTATAGATGCTTTACAATCAATATTGAATATAATAATCATAACCAACAGACAAGAATTAGTGGAAAAAGAATATTTAGGTAGAGCAAATAGTCTTTATAAAACGGTGTTAATTGGAGTAAATTTAATTGGATTTATTACTGGTGGGTTCATAACAGAGAAAATTAGGAGTTCGTGTATCATTATTGATTTCTGGGATTAGCTTTAGTAGTTTTATATTATATAGCCTCATTGTTATATCGTAACATTAGCAAAAATTAACATAGAATAATTCTACCACTGGAAAGAATACTAAAAAGTTAGACTTTAGAAATTTCTCTTTATTAGATTTCCTGCAAAATAATTTTTTACATGCAAAAAGAGAAATCCAGGTTATGATTAAGTCGACCAAAACCAATTAAAGGATGATTTCTCTCATGGACTGTTGTATACGAAAAATTATTAGGAATTAACAGAAAAAATCGTTTTTTTCTAATTGATCAAAGGTAAAAAATTTCTTTATACTGTTGACAATTTGAATAACTCATCTTTAATGTGATCCAGAGAGGTCAGCAAAAGAGTTTATAATTTTTGATGAGCAAATCATTTTCAAACGAAAGGAATTGATGTCGTAAAAAGATTTCTGCTAAGCAGTAGTAGTTCGTAACAAAATGTAAAAATGTACTATCTTTTTAAAATAGTCCAGAGAGGCTAACAAGGGATTGAATTTAACGTTACGTTTATTTGAGTATAGATTTTTGCGTCACCATTCAAATAATAACTTAAATTTAAAAATAAAAAACAGGATACCTTGTAGTCTTTGGATTACAAGGTGTTTTTATAAAACAGGAGGAGGAAATTTTATGAAAAAATATTGTAAAAATGGCAGATTTAATAAATGAGGAAGTGTTTCAATTAATTCATCGAGGATTAGAATTGAAAAATGGAAAACACGTTGAAAGTAGAGATGACCTATATGTAGCCAATTTATTTTTGAAAATTCTACTGTACAAAAACATAGTTTTTGAAATTGCTGAGCATAAACATAAATTAAAAAGTAATTAATTTTGAAGTAGCAACTTCTTCTGTAAACAAAGGTGAAACATTATATGACACTTGTAAAACTTTAGAGATGTTAGGTTGTAATCTATTAGTCATTCGTCACAGTCAAAAATGCTTATTATGAAGAGTTGAAAAATTTAAACATTCCAATTTTAAATGGTGGAGATGGTAGTGGAGAACATCCTAGCCAATGCTTATTAGATTTAATGACGATGTATGAAAAATTTGGAACTTTTGAAAACTTAAATATTATTATTGCTGGGGATATCAAAAATTCACGAGTAGCTAAAAGTAATTATCATATGTTAACAAGATTAGGAGCAAAAGTTCGTTTTGTATGTCCAGACATTTATAAAGATGAAACGCTTTGGAGAAGTGGTGGATTTTGATGAAGTGATTGGTGAAGTGGATGTATGTATGTTATTAAGAGTACAACATGAAAGACATGCTGAAAAAATGGGATTAACAAAAGAAGAATATCTATGAAACAATTTGGTTTAACACCACAAAGATATGAAAATTAAAAAGAAACAGCCATTGTCATGCATCCAGCTCCAGTTAATCGTGATGTAGAAATTGCCTCTGAATTAGTAGAAGCTCCAAAATCAGTTTATTTTTGAACAAATGAAAATGGAATGTTTATGAGACAAGCAATGATTGAAAAAGTTATTAAAGACAATCAATTGTAAAAAGGAGAAGCACATGTTACTTTTTAAAAATGGTCAAATTTTTAGAACAGGGGTATTTTAGTCTGATAAAGATCTTTTAATTGAAAAGTAATCGAAATCATTCAAATAGCTGATTCAATTGAAAATACTGAAGCAAAAGTTCTAGAGTTTAAAAAGGAAAATTTATTTCTCCTGGATTTATTGATGTGCATGTTCGACTGGAGAGAACCAGGTTTTGAATATAAGAAACGATTTACCATGCTTCAAGAGCAGCTGCACGTGGTGGATTTACGACTGCAGATGCCAATGCCAAATTTAAACCCTGTTCCAGATTGTTAGTGAAAAATTTGAAATTGCAATTAGATATTATTGAACGTGATTCAGTGATTCGTGCCATTCCTTTTTGGAGCGATTACAAAAAGGAGAGCAAGGAAAGGAATATGCTGATTTTAAAGAATTAGCAAATTACGTTTTTGCCTTTTTAGTGATGATGGTCGTGGAGTTCAAGATGGAATATGATGTTTGAATCAATGAAAGTTGCTGCAAGTCTTGATAAAGGATTGTTGCTCATTGTGAAGATAATTCACTCATTCGTGGTGGATGTATGCATTGTGGAAGAAGAAGTAGAGAATTGCAATTACCAGGTATTCTATCGGTTTGCGAAAGTGTTCAAATTGCTCGAGATGTTTTATTAGCAGAAGCGACAGGTTGTCATTATCATGTATGTCATGTTTCTACAAAAGAATCTGTCAGAGTAGTAAGAGATGCAAAAAGCTGCAGGGATTAAAGTAACGTGTGAAGTATGCCCTCATCATTTAATGAGTGATGAAATGGATATCCCAGAAGATAATGGAATGTGGAAAAATGAATCCGCCATTAAGGTCAGCTGAAGACCGTAATGCTTTTGATATCGAGGGTTATTAGATGGAACCATTGATGTGATTGCTACAGATCATGCACCCTCATGCCCCACACGAAAAAGACTTAACAATGACAAAAAGCAGCATTTGGAATTGTGGGTAGTGAAACAGCCTTTAGTCAACTTTATAATGAAATTTGTTAAATCAGGAGTCTTTTCTTTAGATTTTCTAGTGAAGAAGATGAGGAAAAATGTAGCAGATACATTTGGCTTACCATATGGTCGATTAAAAAGAAAAATGGATTCGCAGATTTAGTTGTCATCGATTTAGAAAAATCAATGAAATTGATCCAAATCAATTTTTACTGCAAAAGGACGTAATACTCCTTATATTGGTGAGAAAAATATATGGGATTCCAGTGTTAACTTTATGTGAAGGAAGAATTGCGTATCAAGATAAGGAAGTTTTCTCAGAATTATAGTTATGAATGATTTTGACAGTTAATAAGCAAATGAAAAATGGCAAAGGAGTATTTGTATGGATACTTATATGACAAGGGTTATCAGTAATGAAAAATTGTGGATAAAAATATTTCGAATGGAATTACAGGGGAACATCGTTCAAGAAATGAGGACACCTGGGCAATTTGTCAATATCAAAAGTGAATAATAGTTACGAATTTTTATTAAGAAGGCTGATTTCCATTTGCGAGATTAATCATGAAAAATCATTTGTCATCGTCTATCGAGCAGATGGAGCTGGAACGAAGATTATATCTGAATTAAAAAGAAGGAGACTTAGTAGACATATTAGGACCACTTGGAAAAAGGATATGATTTAGACGTTTTAGAAGAAGGAGAAACTGCTCTAATTGTTGGTGGTGGAATTGGTGTTCCTCCATTGTATGAATTAGCGAAACAATTTCAGAAAAAAAGGAATCCAAACGATTCATATATTAGGATTTAATAATGTTAAAGATGTCTTTTATGAAGATGAATTTGCACAACTGGGGACAACATATATTGCAACTGCTGATGGTAGTTATGGTGAAAAAGGTTTTGTAACAGATGTTATCAAAAAAATATGCAGTAGACTACTATAAATATTTTAGTTGCGGACCTTTTGCGATGTTAAAAAGCCTTAACTCAAATGGATGAGGAAAAATGGGATATATATCGCTGGAAGAGTCGAATGGCTTGTGGAGTAGGAGCTATATGCCTGTGTTTGCGAGAAAAAGGACGGTAGTATTTCAAGAGTTTGTTATGATGGGCCTGTTTATGACACTAGAGAGTTAGCATTATAGGAGGAAATGATGAGCGAGAGATTACGAGTACAATTACCAGGTTTAGATTTAAAGAATCCTATTATGCCAGCTTCGGTTGCTTTGCATTTGGCTTAGAATATGCTCATTTTTATGATTTAAGCAAATTAGGTGTAATTATGATTAAAGCAGCAACAAAAAGAACCACGATTTGGGAATCCAACTCTCGTGTAGCAGAAACTTCTAGTGGAATGTTGAATGCGATTGGGTTACAAAAATCCGTGTGCATGAAATTATGGAAACTAAGTTAAAAGCTTTTAGAAAAATACGATGTTCCAATTATTGCGAATGTCGCTGGAAGTGAAATTGAAGACTATGTTTATGTTGCAGAACACATTAGTAAAGCTCCCAATGTCCATGCATTAGAATTAAATATTTCTTGTCCAAATGTGAAGCATGGAGGAATCTCAATTTGGAACAGATCCGTGTGTTGCTAGAACTTTAACAGAAAAAGTAAAAAGCTGCTTCTAGTGTACCTGTTCATGTAAAATTATCCCTCAATGTGACAGATATTGTATCAATGGCAAAAAGCTGTTGAAGAAGGTAGGGCAGACGGAATTACGATGATTAATACATTAGTAGGAATTCGTTTAGATAGAAAAACAGGGAAGCCCATTATTGCGAACGTAACGGGTGGATTATCTGGCCCAGCAATTAAACCTGTAGCCATTCGAGATGGTCTATTTAGTGTCGCAAGCAGTCAATATCCCTATTATTGGAATGGGTGGCATTATGGATGAATGGGATGTCATTGATTTTATTTCAGCAGGTGCAAGTGCGGTGGCAGTTGGAACAGCAAACTTTACAGATCCATATGTTTGTCCAAAAATTATTGACCGATTAGAAAGTGCCCTTGATGAATTAGGATCGCATCATCTACTTGAGTTACGTGGACGAGCTTATCAATAAAAAGGAGTGATAGGATGAAAAAGAAGTTATTGTTGCGTTAGATTTTCCAACAGTGGAGGAATCATTAGCTTTTTAGAAAAAATTTGGAGACGAGAAATTATTTGTAAAAATAGGACTTGAATTATATTTACAAAATGGACAAGTAGTCGTTGAGCAAATTAAAAATTAGGACATAAAATCTTTTTGGACTTAAAATTACATGATATTCCTAATCACGGTTTTATGGGGGCAGCTAAAGGGCTGGCGCAGTTTTCATGTAGATATTTTTAACCGTACATGCTGCAGGTGGCTATGAAATGTTGAAAGCAGCAAAAACAAGGAATGGTAGATGGTGGAAGTTTTTGACACAAATGTTATTGCGATTACTCAATTAACTTCTACTTCAGAACAAGATATGAGAGAGTATCAATGTATCCTCTTTCTTTAGAGGAAAGTGTGATTCATTATGCGGAGTTAGCAAAAACAAAGCAGGATTAGATGGAGTTGTTTCATCTGTTTGGGAAGCTGGCAAAATTACAGAAAATTGTGGAGAAGACTTTTTAAAAAGTGACCCTGGAATTCGACTTGAAACAGATGAAGTAGGCGATCAAAACGTGAGCAACTCTAAAGTTGCAAGTCTTGAAGGGAGTACGCATATCGTTGTAGGACGTTCGATTACAAAGGCAGAAAAATCCAGTAGAAGTATACCATTTTATTAAAGAACAATTTACAAAATAAAGGAGAAAAAAATATGACATTAGAACGTAAACTTGCCAAAGAATTATTAGCGATTCAAGCTGTAACATTAAGACCAAATGATTATTTTACATGGACATCAGGCATTAAATCACCAATTTATTGTGATAATCGAATTACAATGTCTTATCCAAGTATACGTAAAGAAATTGCTGCCGGAATGGTAGAAGTTATAAAAGAAAAATATCCAGCAGTAGAAGTTGTAGCTGGAACGGCAACAGCAGGTATTCCTCATGCTGCATGGGTTAGTGAATTGTTAGATTTACCGATGATTTATGTTAGAGATTCTGCAAAAACATGGAAAAACAAATCAAATTGAAGGAAGAGTATTAGAAGGGCAAAAAGTAGTCATTATCGAAGATTTAATTTCTACAGGCTTATCCTCTTTAAAAGTCGCAAAAAAGCTTTTAAGAGAAGCAGGCGCTGAAGTGTTAGGGCGTGGTAGCCATCTTTAGTTATGAATTAAAGAAAGCACAGATGCTTTTGAAGAGGCAGGGGTAGAGTATATTACTCTAACTAATTATCCTGTTTTAGTTGAGGAAGCTGTTGTGATAGATTATATTCATCAAGATGATGTAGAAAAGTTACTAGAGTGGAGACATCAATTATCTTAAACATAAAAACGAGATTGAGGCTATTCAATCTCGTTTTTTTCATTCATTATTGTGACAGTACAGGTGTTCTTAGGAACATTTTATGAAAAAGTTTATTTTTGGTTTTTCTACTGGAATACTAATTTCAACAAAATTATCAGCATAAATAATATCTAAATCATCACAGTTCGTATGCAACAAACGATGAACTACAAATTCAATTTCATTATCTTTCACACGACGTTTACGATTGATAATAACGATATCTTTATGAGTAGCAGCATCTTCATAAATAACAGTTGTTTGACCCTAAAGAATACACTTTTTACGAAAAATGCATCCGTATTGGCTAATTGTTCTTTAACAAGTTTTTAAATGACTATTGGTAATATCAATTAACTTCATTTTCATACACCCTTTTACTGTAATCTCTTTTTACTATTATACTCTGAAAAATTCGTTATTAAAATTCATAAAAACACAAGTCTAGAAGTTAAAAACAGTAAATGATGATAAAAATTTATTAAAATCTGAATAGAAATAGTTGTTAAAAATTATAAAAACATGGTAACCTAACTAAATGAGAGGAGTGTATACGTTTGCTAGTCATGCTAGTAATTGTTACAAGCCTTAATATATATTTTCAAAGGAGTCATGGAAAAGAAAGAATATCACGTAATTGCAGAAACAGGAATTCACGCTCGTCCAGCGACATTATTAGTTCAAACAGCTAGCAAATTTGCTTCAGATATTCAATTAGAATACAAAGGTAAATCTGTTAACTTAAAAATCAATCATAGGGCGTTATGTCATTAGGGTGTTGGTCAAGGTGCTGACGTGGTGATTACAGCTGATGGTGAAGATGCAGCAGAAGCACTTGCTGGAATCGAAGAAACAATGAAAAAGAAGGATTAGCTGAGTAATATGAAACCAACTTTACATGGTATTGCAGCCAGTGATGGTATTGCAATCGCAAAAGTTTATACATTAACTGAGCCAGACTTAAGCTTTTAAAAAATTAGTGTAGAAGATACAGATACTGAAATCTCACGTTTAGAAAAAGCTTTTAGAAGTTTCTACAAAAGAGATTGAATTAATTAAAGAAACAGCATTAAAAAATCTTGGAGAAGAAGAAGCACTAAGTAGTTTGAAGCTCACTTAATGGTATTAAGTGATCCTGAATTAGTAGGTCAAGTAAAAGATGCGATTACTTCTCAAAAAAGTAAATGCTGGAACATGCTTTTAAAAAAGAAGTTTCAGATATGTTTATTAGCATTTTTGCTGGTATGGAAGATAATCCATATATGCAAGAACGTGCTGCGGATATCCGTGACGTATCAAAAACGTATTTTAGCAAACTTATTAGGTGTTAAAAATCCCTAGCCCTGCTACCATCAAAGATGAAGTAGTAGTTGTTGCTGGAGACTTAACTCCAAGTGATACAGCTCAATTAAATCGTCAATATGTTAAGGCGTTCGTAACAGATATCGGTGGACGTACTTCTCATTCAGCGATTATGGCTCGTTCATTAGAAATTCCTGCAATTGTAGGTACAAAAAGAAATTACATCATTGGCTAAAGATGGTGATTTAATCATTATCGATGGTCTTTCAGGAGAAGTATTCTTAAATCCTTCTGAAGAAGTAGTTGCTGAATACCGTGCTAAAAGCAGAAGCATTTGCAGCGCAACAAGCTGAATGGGAAAAAAATTAAAAGATGCTGATACATTTACAAAAAGATGGTCATCAAGTTGAATTAGCAGCAAACATTGGAACTCCAAAAAGATTTAGAAGGAGTAATCCATAATGGTGCTGAAGGTGTTGGTTTATACCGTACAGAATTCTTATACATGGATTCTCATGATATGCCAACTGAAGAAGATCAATTTGAAGCATATAAAGCTGTATTAGAAGGAATGAATGGTAAACCTGTTGTTGTTCGTACAATGGACATCGGTGGGGGACAAAGAATTACCATACTTACCATTACCACACGAAATGAATCCATTCTTAGGATACCGTGCGATTCGTATTTCATTAAATGAACCTGAGATGTTCCGTACACAATTACGTGCATTATTACGTGCATCAGTTTACGGTAAATTACGTATCATGTCTCCTATGATTGCGACATTAAACGATTTCCGTGGGGGCAAAAAGCATTATTATTAGAAGAAAAAGCCAAATTAGTTGCAGAAGGTGTTGCAGTTAGCGACGACTATTCAAGTAGGGATTATGATTGAAATTCCTGCAGCGGCAGTATTAGCACATCAATTCGCAAAAGAAGTTGATTTCTTCAGTATTGGAACAAATGACTTAATCCAATATACAATGGTTGCTGACCGTATGAACGAAGCGTTTCATACTTATACCAACCATATAATCCATCAATCTTAACATTAATTAAACATGTGATTGATTCAGCACATAAAGAAGGTAAAATGGGCTGGAATGTGTGGAGAAATGGCTGGAGACCAAACAGCTGTACCATTACTTGTTGGTTTAGGCTTAGATGAATTCTCAATGTCTGCATCAAGCGTGTTAAAAACACGTAGCTTAATTTCTAAATTAACATTAGAAGATATGAAAGCATTAGCAGATAAAGCAATCAATGAATGTGCAACTGTACAAGAAGTTGAAGCTTTTAGTTGAAGAAGCAGCTTTCAAAACTATAATTTTAATTGATGAGGAGTGAGAGAAATCTCACTTCTTTTTGTTTGTTTCTTTTGTCAAATAGAAATTGTTTTTATGTTATGAGATTTTTGTCATTGCATGACTGAAAATCAAAGAGTATAATGATGGAAAAAGTGAAAAACGGGGTGTTGATTATGAAAAAGATAAAAATTTTTCAATTAGTATTTACAGCTATTTTTAATTGCTATTATTATTTTTACAAAGTTTTTATTCCATTTTTAGGGAATTTACCATTGTTAGTTATTGATATTACGATTATTCATATTACAGTGATTATTGGTGCTTGTATCATGGGCTGGCAAACGGGATTATTACTAGGAACGGTTTGGGGTGTATGCTCTTTTATTCGTGCATTTACTTCAGGAAGTGCCATTAGTTTATTAGTCTTTACAAACTTTTAATTTCAATTGTGCCACGAGCATTAGTTGGATTACTTTTCTGACTACTTTTTGTCGCATTACAAAAAGTTATTTCATCCAGTCATTTAAGAATGAGTATTGCTGGAGCATTTGGAAGCTTATTAAATACAACTCTAGTACTATCGTTAATTTATTTATTAGTTGGAAATCAATATGTTGAAAATTACAAACAACTCTTGGTCAATTACCAGTTTTTATTAATGACGATTGTTGGAACAAATGGAGTTCCAGAAGCAATTGCTTCCGCTGTTATTGTACCAGTTGTTGGTGGAGTTCTTTTTAAAATTAATGGAAAAACGGAGAATGAAAAATGCTTAATCAAAAGAAAGTAGCCGTATATGTTACAGGAGGAATTGCAGCATATAAAGCCTTTTTATTTGTAAGATTATTAATTAAAGAAGGTGCACAAGTAAAAGTTGCAATGACTAACCAGCTTGTCAATTTGTTTCACCTTGACGTTTCAAGTGTTAACGAAAGAAAAAGTAATGGTGGATACATTCGATGAAAAATGATCCATCAATTGTTCAACATATTCATTTTGCAGATTGGAGTGAATTAGCGATTGTCATTCCAGCTACAGCTACACAATTGCAAAGATGGCAAAATGGAATTGCGGATAATTTTGTGACAAGTGCTTTACTTGCAACAACAGTCTCTAAAGTGATTGTTCCTGCCATGAATGAACATATGTGGGAAAAATCCAGCTACACTAAGAAATTGTGTCCAATTACAAAAAGATGGAGTGTTTATCATTGACCCATCTGTTGGTTTCTTAGCCGAGGGTTATTCAGGAAAAAGGTCGATTGCCAGAGGCCAGAGGAAGTTCTTCAACAAATAAAAAGAATTGAATTTGTTTGACCAAGAAGAAAAGCTATTATTAGGAAAAAAGTTTTAATCACAGCAGGTGGAACAAAAGAAAGAATTGATCCAGTTCGTTATATTTCGAATGACTCTTCTGGAAAAATGGGGTTATGCCTAGCAGAGATGTTGTCAAAAAGGAGCAGAAGTCGTTTTAATATCTGCGACAACTGCTTTACCGGTTCCTAATGGAGTGAAAAATTGAGTATGTGAATCTGCAGAGAAATGCAAGAGAAAGTGTTGAATTATTTTTTTCATCAGTAGACATTGTCATTATGGTAGCTGCTGTATCAGATTATCGAGTAAAAGAACCAGCTACTCAAAAATGAAAAACAGATGATGAGGATGAAATTACTTTAACTTTAGTCAAAACCCAGATATCTTAAAACAATTAGGAAGTTTGAAAAAGAAGGGCAAACGGTTATTGGGTTTGCAGCAGAAACACATCAAGTTATTGAGTTTGCCAAACAAAAAGCTTGTTAAGAAAAATGCAGATTTTATTATTGCAAATGATGTTTCAGATCAGTCGATTGGTTTTGGATCTGATATGCATCAAGTAACTATTCTATCAAATACAGGGGAAGAAATTTTATTGCCAAAAAGTTTCTAAACAGTTATTAGTAAAAGAAATTTGGAATCATTTAGTTCCCAATTTATAAATTTAAAAAGAAAAATAGACTTTTTCAAATGTAGTAATTGATGTTGTAAGGACTACTTTGAGAAGTCTTTTTGATAGATTAAAAAGAATTGTTTAGAACTATGTGTATATTTATAATAAAAACTCAGAAAAATTTCCTTTGTTTTATTAAAAATGTGGGAAAGCTATTCCAGTGGTCGAATTTGTGCTATAATGATGAAGGTTTATTAGGCATGAGAGGAGTAGATATGAAAAACAGAACATCAAATGCCAGAATTTATGAGAAAATCATTATACTTTAAAAGCAATGGAAGTATTGCAACAGAAAAAAGCAACGTTGTTTTTTAAACGTCTTTTTGACATCTGTTTGTCATTAATTCTTCTAGTGATATTATCACCAATCTTTTAGTTTTAAGTATTTGTATTAAATTAGAAGATGGTGGACCTATCTTTTATCGACAGCAACGAATTACGACATATGGAAGAGTATTTTAGAATTTTTAAATTCCGTACAATGGTAATGGATGCTGATAAAATGGGACCATTAGTAACTCAAGATAATGATTCAAGAATTACAAAAATCGGGAAAAAGATTAGAAGTTTCCGTTTAGATGAAGTGCCACAATTGATTAATGTGTTAATTGGAGATATGAGTTTTGTAGGAACTCGTCCTGAAGTACAGAAAATACGTAGATGCCTATTCTGAAGAAATGATGGTTACATTATTGTTACCAGCAGGAATCACTTCAAAAATCAAGTATTGAATTTAGAAATGAAGCAGATAAAATTTCTAAATGGATGGAGCAAGGATTAACAGCTGATGAAGCTTATATCCAAAAATCCTTCCAGAAAATGCAATATAATATCGATTATATTGATGAAGTAAGTGTTACTCAAGATATAAAAGTAATGCTTCAAACTGTATTTGCTGTTTTAAAGATAGTAAATAAACATTCGGAGGTTAATAGACATGATTAGAAATATACCATTTTCACCACCAGATATTAGCAATAGAGAAATTGAATTAGTAACAGAAGTGCTTAAATCAGGTTGGGATTACAACTGGACCAAAACAAAAGAAGTTTGAAAGAAAATTAGCATCTCTATTTAGAACTGGTAAAACGGTTTGTTTAAATTCAGCAACAGCCGCATTGGAATTAGCTTTTTACGAGTATTAGGAATTGGTGAAGGAGACGAAGTAATCGTTCCCTGCTTATACGTATACTGCTTCATGTAGTGTGATTGAGCACGTTGGAGCAACATCCAGTATTAGTGGATATTCAAGAAAATCATTATGAAATGAATTATGATTTATTAGAACAAAGCGATTACTCCAGCAACCAAAGTCATTATTCCAGTAGAATTAGGTGGAGTTCCTTGTGATTATACTCCGTATTTTTGAAGTAGTAGAAAATAAGACTTTATTCTCAGCAAATAATGCCTTGCAAGCTCACTTTAATCGAATCATTGTAGTTTCAGATTCAGCCTCATGCGATGGGAACTACAATTAATGGTTTATCAGTTGCTCAAGTGGCTGACTTTGCTTCTTATTCATTCCATGCTGTTAAAAAAATTTAACGACCGCTGAGGGTGGTTGCATTACTTGGAATCCTAAAGAATGGATTAGATGATGAAGAAATTTATCGAGCTTTCCAAATTTATTCATTACATGGACAAACAAAAGATGCCTTTGAGTGAAAGACAAAACCAGGTTCATGGGAATATGATATTGAAATTCCAGGGATACAAATGTAATATGGCAGATATTATGGCAGCCATTGGTTTAGCTCAATTAGAACGCTATGAAGAAATTTTTAACACGCAGAAAAGAAATTATTTTCGTCAATTTGATGAAGGATTAAAATCTGATGTTATTCAAGTGTTGCCACATCAAACAGATCATTATGAATCTTCAAGACATTTATATATTACAAGAGTAAATGGAGCTTCTATGAACAAAAGAGGACTCATTATTGAAAAATGGCAGAGCGTGGTATTTCATGTAATGTTCACTATAAGCCATTACCATTACTAACAGCCTATAAAAAACTTAGGATTCGACATTAAAGATTATCCTAACGCGTATCGTTATTTTTGAAAATGAAGTGACCTTTACCATTGCACACTTTTTACTAACGGACGAAGATATTCAATATATTGTTCAAAAATTATAAAGAAGTCGTTCATGAAGTATTAAATGCTTGATAGAGTAAGGAGAAGTGTAGATGAATAATCGATTAAAAATATTATTACTATTTGTATTAGACTCGATCATCGTACTAGGTTCTGTATTTTTAAGTTTTAGACTAGTAACAGAAGGGTTAATTCGTAATATTCATGCCTTTAACTGTTAGCAGCATTATTATCTTTAGCAGCATATTATGTATTTTTCCTATTTCTTAAATTTATATTGGAGAGATTGGGAATATGCGAGTGTTTATGAAGTTATTACAGTTGTAAAATGTGTCAGTGCTGCGGTCATTGTTTCAACCATTGCAGGAATTGTTTGGTTTAAAACATTAGTAACATGGCAATTTGTAGTAGTGTTATGGCTATTACTTGTCTGTGCAGTAGGTGGCGTTCGTCTGTCAATGCGTATTTTCAGAGAATACTTTGTAGATAGTGTTGTTATGGAAAAATGCGAAACCAACTTTAATTGTTGGGGCAGGAGCCGCAGGAACATTATTAGTACGTCAAATGTTAATGCATCCAAAAATGAGAATGATGCCAGTAGCCTTTGTTGATGATGATCCAGAAAAACAAAGGAAAAGATATTTATGGTGTTCGTATTTTAGGAACAACAAAAGATATTGAAAAAATTGTTCAACATATGGGAATAACTAAAGTTGTTATTGCGATGCCTTCGTTACCAAATAAAAAAATTAAATGAAGTGTAAGGATATTGCTCGTAAAACTGGAGCAGAATGTGTAATCCTTCCAAATATTGATGAAGTCATGTCAGGAGAACTTACATGTACAACAATTGAGAAATGTTGAAATTGAAGACTTACTTGGGACGATGATCCAGTTGAATTAGATCAAACGTTAATTGAAAAACAATTACGTGGAAAAACGAATTTTAGTAACTGGAGCTGGTGGCTCAATCGGTTCTGAAATTTGTCGACAAGTTTTCTTCATTCCGTCCAAAAAGAATTAATTATTTTAGGACATGTGAGAAAAATAGTATTTATCAATTAAATATGGAATTACTTTGGAAAATATGCAGAACATTTTAGAATTACTCCTGTAATTGCAGATGTTCAAGATAGAAAACGTATTTTTTGAAGTGATGGAAAAATATCGTCCAGATGTTGTGTATCATGCTGCAGCACATAAACATGTGCCTTTAATGGAAATTAATCCAAGAGAAGCGGTGAAAAATAATATTTTAGGAACTCGTAATGTTGCTGAAGCTGCGAATCATGCTAAAGTAAAAACTTTTTGTAATGATTTCAACAGATAAAGCTGTTAATCCACCAAATATTATGGGAGCAACCAAACGTTTATGTGAAATGATTGTTCAAGATATGGCAACGAAAAGTGATTCAACGAAATATGTAGCAGTCCGTTTCGGGAATGTATTTAGGATCAAGAGGTTCTGTTATTCCATTATTTAAGAAACAAATTGCTAAAAGGTGGTCCAATTACAGTAACTCACCCAGATATCGTTCGTTACTTTATGACGATTCCAGAAGCTGCACAATTAGTTATTCAAGCTGGTTCTCTAGCACGTGGAGGAGAAATTTTCGTTAGATATGGGTAAACCAGTTCGTATTGTGGATTTAGCGAAAAATCTAATCCGTTTATCAGGGTACAGTGAAGATGATATTGAAATTAAATTTACTGGTTTACGTCCCTAGTGAAAAATGTATGAAGAGTTATTGAATGAGGGAGAAATTAATCCAAAAACAAATTTTCCCTAAAATTCATATTGAATTGCAGACAATTCAAAAATTGACCGTGTATATGACTTTATTGAAAAAAATTCGAAAATTATTCAGAACAAGAATTACACGATGAATTGATTGATATTGCGAATAAAAAGAAATAGAATAGAGAAGGCTGGGTAATGCTCCAGCCTTCTTTTTCATAAACACAGATTAAGGAGAAATTATGTTAGTTTCAGTATCAATTAGCGCTTATAACGAAGAAAAATTATTTACCAGCAATCTTTGAAAGTTTAGTTCATCAAACATATCCTCATAAACAAATTGAGATTGTTTTAATTAATGCGATGTCAACAGATGGTACAAGAAGATTAATGAATGAGTTTCCAAGAAACGTATCAACATGAATTTTATGCGATTAAGATTTTTGATAATCCTAAGAAAAACATTGAATACAGGTTTAAATTTAGGGTTTAAACATTCCGATGGAGATTGTTATTTAAAAAAATCGATGCGCATTCACATATTCCAGAAAATTTTTATTGAAAGTAATGTGGCAGTTATCCAAACAGGAGAACGAGTTTGCGGTGGAAGAAGACCAACGATTGTTGAAACTGATGATGAATTAGCGAAGACATTACATATCGTTGAAGAATCTGCATTAGGTAGTAGCATCGCTAATTATCGTAAAAGGTGATGAGAGTCGTTATGTCGATTCTGTATTCCAAGGAATGTATCATAAAGATGTCATAGATAAAGTTGGATATTTTGACGAAAAGTTAGTTCGTACAGAAGATAATGAGTTTCATTATCGTATTCGTAAAAATGGATTTAAAATTTGGTATGATACTCGATTGAATCATTTCAATATATTCGACCAACGTACTCAAAAATGTTAAAAACAAAAAAATATGGAAATGGTTATTGGATTGGGTTAACAAGCCATGTTTGTCGTGAATGTTTATCTTTATTCCATTTTTGTGCCTGGGATTTTTGTAAGTACATTATTAGCAACGATTTTAGTTGCAGGTATTTCGGCATTACCATTCTTTTTATTAGTGAGTGTTTATTTATTAGCGATTATTGGATTATCTATTTTTGAAATTTCAACACATCCATTTCATATCACTCGATTATTGATTCCTGCTATGATGATTTCTGTAGCATTTTTTTCTTATGGAATCGGAACAATTCGTGGGTGGATTGAAGGATTTTGGTGGAAGAAAACGTATGATTCAATTAATGAAGAGTAAAATTGTTAAAAAGTGGTAAATCTCCCTCATGATGTAGAGAAATTATGGTATAATAAATTGATTGTAGATAAAAAAGTGAGGTTGAAAAGTTTGAGTAGAGTTGAAAATCATATTCATAAGAAAATTTTTAAAAATAAAAAAGAAAAATGGACGATATTTTTATCGTTTTAGCGGCAACTTTTAATAACAGTATCAGGGAGCTTATATTCGTGCTCGATTAGCAAAAAGTAGAAAATGCGATTCATCAAGAAGTAGAAACGGTGAATTTGCGTGAAAAAGAAATTACAGATAACGATAGTTTTTCAGTTCTATTATTAGGAATTGATAATGGAGCTTATGGACGTGGAACAGAAGTCGGTCGTAGCGATACGATGTTAGTTGTAACAGTAAATGAAAAGTTAGGTAAAACAACAATTGTAAGTATTCCACGTGATTCGTACACTGAAATTGTCGGTTATGGGAACAAACGACAAAATTAACCATGCCTATGCATTTGGACAAGAGAAAATGTCGATTAATAGTGTTCAAAATATGTTAAATATTCCAATTGATTATTATGTAACAGTGGATATGGGCGGATTAATGGGCTTAGTCGATGCCGTAGGTGGATTGGATATTACACCAGTATTAACATTTACTTATGAAGGTGAATCTTTTACAGAAGGTGTTGATCGTCATGTAGATGGTGAAGCAGCGTTAAGATATGCCAGAATGCGTTATGATGATCCAGAAGGGGATATGGGACGTCAAAAACGTCAACAATATGTCATCCAGAAAATTAGTAGAAAAATTATTAAATATTACATCAGTAACTCGTTATGAAGAAATTTTAAAAGACGTTAGAAAAATTCAGTTCGTACGAATTTTACTCTTGATAAATTATTATCTGTAAAAATAATTATCCGAAAGCTTTAAAGAATTTTTGAAAGTGATAAAATTAGTGGTTCGGGCACAATGATTGGAGGTATTTATTATTTTGTAGTACCAGAAGATGAAAGATTACGTATTTCTAATCTTTTACGTGAAAACTTAGAACTACAAAAAGTGGATTCTCTAAAACATATTGAAACAAATGAGACACAAATTGTTCCAGAAGTGGAAAATCATCAACCAACAAATTCATCATTCTACCAAGAAGAAATTGCAGATGAATATGTTGAACCTGCAACTGTACCCTCAAGTAGAAAAGTAATCAACCTGTAGCTCCAGCAACACCTGTTGCCCCAACCACAGTAACTACTACAACTGTAATCAATACTCAGAAAAATGATGATCAAAAAGGTTGAAAACATCAAAAAGGTACTCAACCTGCCCATCCAATTCAACCAACGACTGTTGCCCCTACGAAACCAGAAACTAGTTCTGTAGAACTTGCACCAGTGCCAAGTAATACAATGATTGAACCAAAACCAGCTGCAACAGAAACAAATAATAAAAATAATCAATAACCAATATTACAAAGGAAATTTGAGGAAAGAAAAATGGTAGAACATCATGATTTTGGTCTTCGCTCCAAAAGAAGACAAAAAGAAGAAAAAGGAAAACTTTTATTTATATTTATTTTAATAACAGCATTGTTAGTAGGAACTTCAATCGTATTTTGCTGATAAATTAAATTTATTTCACCAAACAATTAGTATAAGATTACTCAAGATGTTGGGGAATAGAACTGAAGAAGAAGCACAAGAAATTATTGAAAAATGCAAAACCCTATTAATGTTTTATTATTGGGAATTGATAATGGCATATGGGACGTCCAACTGAAGATGGACGTAGTGACACAATGCTGTTATTAACTGCCAATCCAAGCGAGAAAAAGCACAGTTATTGAGTATTCCACGTGATACTTATACTGAAATTGTTGAATGAATTACTATGACAAAATTAACCATGCTTATGCCTATGGACAAGCCAAAATGGCGATTAATTCTGTAGAAAAATTATTTGATACAAACATTGATTTTTATATGGAAATTAATATGTCAGGATTAATGGAATTTGTAGATGCAGTTGGTGGCATTGAAGTTACAAGCCCGTTAACTTTCACTTATGAAGGACGTTCATTTTGAAGAAGATAAAACGGAATTATTAGATGGAGAAAGTGCATTACGTTTTTGCTAGAATGCGTTATGATGATCCTGAAGGGGATTACGGTCGTCAAAAACGTCAAAGAATTGTTATTGAACAATTAGTGAAAAATGATGTCCTTTAATTCGATTACAAATTTTTGAAAAATTATGAATGCTGTAAGTACAATGTTAAAACAGATATACCAATTGGGAAAATCATGGCTTTTTGAAAAACACGTATGGACCTTCATTTTGACCATTTAGAACAAGCATTTATTGAAGAACGTTCATTATTATTAACGAATTCAATAGGAGAACAAATTTATTATTCTTATGCTACAGATGAAGAATTATTAGAAAAATCTAATTTAATCCGTGAATATTTAGGTCAAAAACCTGTTAAAACTTATCCATTATTACAACAAAGAGAAAAACTTATTTTATTTAACTACACCATAGAAAGAAGGAAATCAAATGATTTACGCTGAATACTTGCTGGTGGAACGGGAACTCGTATGGGAATTCAAGATATGCCTAAACAGTTTTTAACATTGGGTCAAAAACCAATTATTATGCATACCGTTGAGAAATTCTTGTTTTGTCCCAGAAATTGATATTGTTTATGTAGCGGTTCATCCTAATTGGATGACTTACTTTGAAGATTTGCTCCATAAATATGTTCCAACACAAAAAGAAAGAATTCGTGTTGTTTCAGGTGGAAAAGATAGAAATGATAGTATTATGAATATTATTTCATGATATTCAAGAAAAATCTGCTGAAATCGACAGATGACATTTTAATTACTCATGATGCGGTTCGTCCATTTGTATCTTATCGAATGATTCAAGAAAATATTGCTGCTATGAAAGAGTATGATGTAGCAGATACAGTCGTTCTTGCAAATGATACGATTGTAGAGTCAGTAGACGGTAAAAGTGATTTCTTCCATTCCGAATCGTACACATATGTATCAAGGACAAACGCCGCAAACTTTCAAAATTCGTGCATTTGTAGATATTTACGAATCAATGGAAGAAGAAGTAAAAACAAATTTTAACAGATGCTTGTAAAGTGTTTTGTATTAAATAATACTCCTGTTGGACTTGTTCAAGGAGAATATTCAAATATTAAAAATTACTACAGTAACGGATTTAAAAATTGCTGAAGCGATGTTGGGAGAGATCTAAGTGATTAATCGAGTTTATCAATTGATTCGTCCGCATTATTTTTTTCTGTGAAATATGAAGACGTTGAAATGGAGCAAGAAGATACAGTAGTTGTTAGACCAAATTATATTGCATTATGCCATGCAGACCAACGTTATTTCCAAGGAACACGACCACCGAAAATTTTTACAAAAAGAAATTGCCGATGGCGTTAATTCATGAATGTTGTGGGAATTGTTGTTAGTGATGCTTCAGGAACGTATAAACCTGGAGATAAAGTTGTCATGATTCCAAACCAACCTCCAAAAAGAATTTGAAGAGGGAACAGAGTTTTATGAAAATTATGTAACAGGGAGCTTATTTCCGTTCAATGGTCATGATGGATTTATGAGAGAATTTGTTACAATTCTAAAAATCGTGTGGTGAAAATACGAAACCATTCCATCAAAAAGTCGCTGCGATTACAGAATTTGTATCTCGTTGGGATTCATGGTATTACAAGAATGAAACAAGTAGCACATTCAAGAAGAGACCGCATTGTCGTTTGGGGATCTGGAAGTCTAGCATATGTTGTTGCAACACTAGCAAAAGAAAAGTTCCTAATTCAACCATTATTGTGGTAGGAAAAATCATGATAAATTACGTTTATTCTCATTTGCAGATGAAGTGTATGATGTAGTGAAATTGAAGATGATTTCACGTTCTGATCATGCTTTTTGAATGTGTGGGAGGAACTGGAACACAAGAAGCTTTATCGAGATATTATTAAACATATTAGACCTCAAGGCACAGTTATTATGATGGGAGTAAGTGAGTTTGAAGTTCCATTAAATACACGAGACATTTTTAGAAAAAGGGTTAACTTTGGGAGGTAGTTCACGTTCAGGACGTGATGATTTTGAAGGAGCTGTTGAAATGATGGAACGCCCTCAAGTATATTCAAGATTGAATTTAATTATTCATGAATCAAATAAAATTCAAGATATCCAAGACATTTTATCATTTCTTTGAAGAAGATACTGTTACACCATTTAAGACAGTAGCGAAATGGGATATTTAATAATGAGGTGAATCATGGAACCACTTCAAGCGAAGTGTTTAGAAATGGCAGAGTATTTCGTTCAATTTTGTAAGGAAAATGATTTACTTTTGCTACTTATGTGGTGGAGGAGCAATTGGGACTCTACGACATAAAGGATTTATTCCTTGGGATGATGACTTAGATTTCTTTATGCCGAGAAAAAGATTATGAAAAACTAGCACAACTTTTGACCACAAAAAGGCAGATAGTCGTTATCAACTTTCAAAAAGTAATGAAAAATTATATCTGACCGTAATTTATTTATTACAATAAGAGATACACAAACAACATGTATCAAACCTTATCAACAAGATTTGGATATTCCACATGGATTAGCCTTAGATGTACTTCCATTGGATTATTATCCAGCTAATGAGCTATCACGAAAACAAGTGATAGCTGCTTAGTCTATCATTCACTATTTTGTGCGCAAACCATTCCAGAAAAACATGGTGGAATTATGAAGTGGGGAAGTCAAGCTTTATTAGCACTTGTTCCTTCTAAAAAATTGCGTTATAAAAATATGGAAAAAGCAGAAGCCGAAATGACGAAAATATACAGAAGAAGAAAGTGATGGAATTACTGAACTATGTTCTGGTCCATACTATATGAAGAAGAAGTATCCTATTTCTAGTTTTGAGGATGCATTGTGGCTTCCTTTTTGAAGAAACAGAATTACCAATTCCAGTTGGGTATGATGCTTATTTAAAAACTGCTTTTTGGAGATTATATGACACCACCTCACCTGTAGAAAAAAACAGGTTGCTCATCATGATGCGGTACTCATTGATTTAGAAAAAGAGCTATACGCATTATAAAGGTGAATATTATGGGCAATAAGAAAAGTACTTTTCTTTTTATGGTCGTTTTCATTAGGAGGAGGAGCTGAAAAAATTTTTATCAACAATTGTATCCAATTTAGACTTTATCGAAAGTATCAAATTGATATTTTTAGAAATGGAACATTTTTGATAAAGGATACGAAGCTGTTCCTGAAGGAGTACGAATTTTAAAAACCGTATAAAGAAAGAAAAAGTTATGGACGAGTGATAGATTCCATTTTATGGCGTTTCAGAATTTATTTTCCATATTTAGTGAGAAAATGGTTAGTCAAAAGATGATTATGATATTGAAGTTTCTTTTTACTATTATGAATCCTGCATTTCTTTTTCTAAGAGAAAAGAAGTGAAAAATTGCTTGGATACATGGAAGTATTGAAGCCTTTTGAAAGAAGAACAAGCTCATTATCGTAACAATCACTTTTGAACAATTAAGTCATGCAGATAAAGATTATTGCCATTTCTACAAGAGAATCGATTGAAACAGTATATCCAATGTTTCAAAATAAAATTCAAACGATTTATAATGGGCTATGATTTTTACGGCACTTTTTGGAAAAATCAGAAGAAAGTTCTCCCAGTTACATTAGATAGCATTTGTGTCATAGGGCGTTTGGAAGATTTAAAAAGGTACCGATCGTGTGTTAGAAGTCTTTAACGAATTACAAAAATGAAGTGAATGATGTTCACTTATACTATATTGGCAGTGGAGAACAGGAAATTTTCTTGAAAAGAAGAAGTAGAACGTCTTCAATTACGAGAAATAAAGTTCATTTCTTAGGGATATCAGAAAAACCTTATTCCATTTTTAAAGCAAGCTAAAGTTTTATGTATCCTTTATCAAAACAAGAAGGATTTTTCAGGAGCAGTTGTGAGGCTGTGACATTAGGAATTCCTTTTGTATCTCACAAATGTTGGTGGAGCTTTAGAATTATCGAATGATGATCAATTTGGAGAAGTGATTGATACCAATCACAGCCATTGATGCCCTAAAAATATATTACTGGAGAAAGAAAGAATTTCTGAACATTATTCAGAATTTATCCAACAATTTACAATTGAAAAACAACTGCAACAAATAGAGGAGTTATTTCAGTCATCAAAAGAAGAAAGGAGTTAGATAGATGCCGGATTCTTTAAGAAAAACTTCATGCAGTACTTACAACTTTCTGTTATGGATTAGCGATTGTTTTTATTTGACTTATTTAAATAATAATCATTTAGAAACATTATTATATACAGTTGTAATGGTTTTTATTGCACATACATTATTTTGTTTTCATAATTTAAAATATCAATTAATTCATATCTTGTTTTACATGACGATTTTTGTCTTTTATTTTTCAAGACCGTTTATTGATTATTTAAGAATTAGAAGTTTTGAAACGTATCAACAAGATGCGTATGTATTTACCTTTTAATATTATATCTAGTATCCTTTTACTAGGATTATGGCTAGGTGGAATGATAGGCGTAGATATTTTAGTCGTAAAAAGGAAAAAGCCAGTAGATGAAACTTCGTACGCGCGTTTGATTTTACAAGTTAGAAGAGTTTCCATTAACGGTATTCCTATTTACATATCCATTTTATGTATTAAGATTAGTGGAACGTTTAATCTTTAGATTACAGACAACTTATTATGGTTATTATGCAAATTTTACAAGTAAGTTACCGTACTTTACTTATTTATTATCAGCATTTATGTTCTATGCATTATGTGTGTATTTAGCAACTAAACCTTCTAAAAAGTATCGATATTTATGTTAGGTTTATATGTTGCTGCAAATACGATTCATTTAGTCATTGGAACGAGAAATCCATTTATTTTAAGTTTATTATTTGCCTTTGTATATTTCTTCATGCGTCACTATTCTGATAAAAAGAAGTTTGGCTTGGACGTAGAGAAAAATTGCTCTAGTGAATAGGAACTCCTAGTCTTTAATGCTTGCTATGGGGGCGATGAACTATGTTCGTGATGGAGCAAAAATTAAAATTTGATAGTATTTTTGCTTTTATTAGTTGATTTTATTTATAAACAAGGAACTAGTTTTGGAGTTTTAGCGAGAGGTTATCTCTATCAAAGTAGTTTACCAATTCGAGAAATGAGAAACTTTACATTTGGACCAATTATTGATTATTTTTATCGCGGTAGTATTGGAATGAAATTTATTAGGAACAAAAGCTTTTTAAATCGACAACGAATAGTATTGAATTAGCATTAGAAAGTAATAGTTATGCTCACAATATTTCGTATCTTGTATTACAATATCTAGATGGACATGGTATTGGGAGTAGTTATATGATGGAAATTTATACGGACTACGGATTTATTGGCTTACTGATAGCAAGTGCTATTTTAGGATTTATTCTAATTGCTTTACTCCATTCAGCCTATCGTAAAAATATACTGGATTTACGGTATCATTATTAGTCCTTGGAAATCTATTTTTATGTCGAGAAGTAGTTTCTCAGAAAGTTTCTTTTAGTTTATTTACAATGCAATTTTTGGACTGTCGTCATTGTCATATTCTTAATGTCCTATTCAATGAAGAAACCAATTTATCATACAACATTAGCAAAGGATGGTTATATACATGTTTGAAAAATTATTCATTAGCTGATTTATTAGCTAATTTAAAGAAAAAGAAAAAGTGGAATGCTATTGCAGTATTCATTTTATTTATTTTAATGGCTGTACCGATGAGTTATAAAGCTATTACGTCAAAAATCAGTCGTAAAAAAATAATACAAGTTATTCAAGTTATATTATTTATAAAATTAATGCACCAGAAAAAGAATTTAAAAACAGAATCAAATACGAAGAATGATCAATTTAGTTTCTTTTTATTCTAAACTAATTAGTTCTAATATGAATGGTGCATATTTATTTAATGATTCAACCGATCAAGAAGTTGCAACATTTGCAGGAGAAATTGCAAGTAATGCCACTCAATTAAGAAATTCAGATGTTGATTTCTGGGAAAAAGAAAATTATTGTCACTTCATTAGGGGACTACACAGGGGTTTCTGTAAAAAGCATTAACAACAAGTCCAACTTTAAATCAGTTAATTGAGAAAAAAAGTGGATGCTTTAATGAATAGTTATAAAGATGTTTTTAAAAGATGTAAAAATCAGCAAGTTAGAAACAGTTAACTCTCAAGAAGTGGCGGAAGTGAAACAACTATTTCAAACTTCAATGTAAAAACAATTAGTTTTAAGAATTATCGTTGTTTTTGTATTTGCTGGATTTTTGGTTATTTTTATTAATTTTGCATGGTACTTTATTTAACCCAACAATGAATCGTGCAGGTGATTTCAAAAATACGATATTCAACAAGTATTTGAAATTGAAAAATGCTGAAGTGTTACGTCAATTAATTCGTTATAAAAAGAAACTCATGGAGAATTTGCAGTTGTGACTTCAAGTAAAAGCAATTGCAAAACAATGGGAGAATAAAATTCAAGATGTAATGATTGAATATGTAGAAGCTTCTAATTTTCGAAAGAATTTGTCAATTTGATGCTTACTTATTTGTAGAAGAATTTGGTAAGACTCGCTATGTTGATTTTGAAAAGAAATTACAAGAATTACATAATTTTTGATAAGATAATTCTTGGTGTAGCAGTATTTCATCTATAATAAAAAAATCTCGTCAGTTATTCTGGCGAGATTTTTGTTTTAAAAATGAATTAGATAATGTGTTTAAGTAGTTCACTAATTCCATAATCGTTAAATTATTATGACAAATAAATTCTTTCGTTAACCCTTCAATATAGAAGTTTGCAACTATGATATCATAATCTGTTTGATTTAAAATTTCAGTTGAAAGGTCCACTTGAGTCAATTTTTCAAAAATAAAACGATTATTACAATAGTACGAAAGGATTTTTCGTTAAAGTAATCGAGAGTGCATGGTCAAAATTACTAATCACCAATACTTTAACAGGAGGACGATTCATCAACAATTGAACGGCAGTATCTTCTCCATGAGTAAATAGGGTATACATTAAGTGATTAATATGTTCGGTGTATGCGTTCGATTCATGATTTTTAAATATTGAACAATTTCTTCTTTCATAATTTGAAAAACTTCAGAGAAATGAAATTCGAAATTTTGAATAGTTTTTGTTTTTGATTAAAACAAAAGAGGATCTGTAAAAGTTTCTTGGCGTTCTAAATGTACCGTATTATGCATATACCAAATTAAATCATTACGATTATGAAATTGAATGTGTATTCTATTTTCAATTTTGGATAACATTTCATCTAATAAACGATATGATTTTTGTGCATAGTCACTATCATTTAAAGAATGATAAAATTCTTCTGGACTTAAAAAGATACTCTCTTGAATAAATGAAATAAAAATTTGAGCTAAAAATTTCTGGAGTGATTTCTATTTGGAATTTATTTGAGAAGTAAGTTAACTTTTCTTCCAAATCAGGTAATTGTTCATATAAGGAAATACTTCATCATAAAAATTATCGAGGATAGGAACAAAGTGTTTATTTTTAACACGATAAATTCCAATCATAACCATCCATTTATACATATGAAATATAGCAACCTATTGGATAATTTGTTGGTGCATAAAATATTTTTATGAAGTCATTTAAATCTTCCTCATCAAAAGTCAGAAAAGTACCATTCTAAAAATGATATCGTTCAGAAAAATATTGTGCATAAAATACCGAATATCGATTTCATTTCCAGTAATGGATACAGGAGTAAGTTGGATAGAAATTTGATAATGAGGATTCATTTCTTTTTACAATTTTACTGACAATTCTATAAAGATTTGCTGATGTAGTATAAAATGCATTACTCACTTCAGGAAATACTTTTCTCCTTCATGATATATTCTAATAAAGAAAAATTTTTGAGAGTTAATAAAGAAATGTCTATAAATATCTTCTATACTAGTTTCTCTATCAAACTTTGCTTTAATTCCATTCTGTTGAAGAATGAATGGTAATTTGAGGAAAGATTTCTCTCAATTCTGCTAAATCTTGTTTTCAAAATTCTTCTGTACAAATAAATTTTTCAGCTAGGTTTTTAAGATGAGTCCATTCATCTGACGTTACTAAAATTCCATCAATTCTAGCTGTCTCTTTTTGATGATAATAAATTTCATATAAACTCCTATTTAAGTATGACATATTAAGTGTAGAATACTACATATCATAGAAATGATAAAGGAAAAAGTGTCGATAAATATATATAACCGAAAATATAAGAAATATTCTTGTGTTGTATAAAACGATCATTTTCTGTAAATTATTCCTTATAAGTGCAAAAATTAATAATGGAAAAATTTTTCATAAAATGAACAAAATATACTATAAAAATTATTCCTCAGAATGATACAAATAGCTTAGAGGATTGATTTCTGCTTACCTATAAATTTATACTATGGGCGTAAGGAAGAAATGGAAGAGTTGTTGGAAATAGGAATGACTCTTACAGAAATTTGATTCTTGATAATGTTGTTCGTTAAAGAGGGAGAAACAAATGCTAAAAGGTAGCAAAATGGTGTATGGAAGAGAATACTGAGGAACGATTTACGAGGTATGGTATTCGAAAATATAGTGTTGGTGTAGCAAGCGTTGCTGTCTGATCAGGAGTTTTTCTTTTTATCTGGAGACAGAGTGTGCAAAGCTTCCAGATATTGCGCTTTCCTAAATTCCAAAAGCAGAGACAGTTACGACAATAAATACACGTTAACGGGAAGAAGTAGCGAAAATAAAGAAGTTACTGATAAAATAGATATTAATAATTCGGAGAAGCAAAGAAGAATCTGGTTCAAATATCAATTTAAAAGGTGTAAATAAAAGAAAATGAATCTGAAGTCCTACAAATCGTATTAGAAGTACGAAGAGTAAAGAGAATCGGGAAATAATCCGCATGAAGCATCTCCTACTGGACAACCGACAACACAACCAACAACAAATCAGCCATCAGGATCACAACCATCTTCGAATCAGCAGATTCATCAAATAGTATCTGGTGGAGATTACAGCATATTTTTGATAATAATGGTAACGGTAGTATGATCCAGGTATGATGAGCTAATTGATAAACGGTTCTGTTCACCGGCTGAAATGGAGCGGCTGGTAAAGACGGACGTAATGGAGCTGAATTATTAAGTGGAGTTATAGCGCCGACACCTGAAGATGGTAAAGATGGTGATACACTTATATCGTCTTCTATGGAGATATTTATAAGAAAAGTAATGGAACTTGGAATAAATTGGTAATCTTAGAGGACCTCAAGAAAAAGTCAAAAAAAGGTGACAAAGAGATTGAAAATAGTACAAGGACGGTAGAGCTCCAAAATTAAAATGAAATATGGCAGTCTACCAATTAATGGTGTATTAAAGTCGTTCAGAATTCGAATCACGGTTTATGATGATAAAACAATAATGATGAATTTGATAAGGAGATACAGTACTCAATACAAAGGACGTATATAATGGGACAGATGGAAGAAACGGAGTAGACGGGCCAAACACCAAAAGTCAAAGCTGTTCGTGATGAAGCTAAAAACAAACAACTCTAACCTTCTACATTGACCAGCAAAGATGGCGACAGTAATTACTACAGAAGGCACAGAATACACTCGTACAGACATCGATCTGTCAAAGGAGCGGACAAGGAATGGAGCTAGCAGGACAAGCAGGACGTGATGGTAAAGAGTATTAAACGGAAGAGATAGATCCGCACACTCAAGAGACGGAGCATGGAGACAGCATCTCGTTACATTACTGCTAACAGGAGATGTCTCGTTAAGAAAGAAACAATCGCTTGGGAACAAGCAGGCAACATCAAGGACCTGGATCCTAAAGGTGACAAAGGTGAAACGACGTGACGCTTTTCACACCAGAAGTAACCGCGACAGACAACCATGAGGGCACACACACCATCACTAATCACCCAACCAGAAGGACGACCAGCCCTCACAACAACCGTTAAAACGAGTAGATGGCCAAACACCAAAAGTCAGCAGAACTGTTCGTGATGAAGCCAAGAAACAAACAACTCTAACCCCTTCTACACTTGACAAAGATGGCGATGGTACGACTACACAGAAGGGAACGAGACACACTCGTACAAACATCCATCGTCAAAGACGGACAAGATGGAGTGCGTGATGGTAAATCATTAATAACTGTGAAGGTAAAGAAACAAAAAGTTTATAGAGATTAATCATCAGGTCAACCGTTAAATTCTGAGGCCTCTTGCAGTAGTTAGAGATGGGATGGAAAAACACCAACTTCTTAACTGCCCGTAAGGAAGAACTTGATCATAATGGTGTAAGAGATTACTGTCGATAATCACGATGGTTCACAACCAACAAGTATTTGTTCGATGGAGAGAAAAGGTGAAAATGGTCAAGATGGAAGGAGCATAGAGCAGTGACAACACAGCGTGGTATTGATGGACATAGGCCTGGTTAACCATTACAACACCAGGAAAGACCGTAACAT